>Ga0056128_1004770_pt1 | contig 17004 bp, 10 predicted proteins | sample WorMetLIZISLAND2_FD_71113 | JGI IMG/M metagenome (GOLD analysis project Ga0056128, IMG submission 71113) | Marine gutless worms symbiont microbial communities from Max Planck institute for Marine Microbiology, Germany - Olavius geniculatus... ... | reverse complement strand
TGACATGCAGTCAGTGTGATGCGGGCAATATCGCCTTTTGTAATTTTTGCTGTTTTCGATGTGCAAGTCCTTAAATGTTGCCGTTAACAAGTGTATAAACTAATGTTTTGTACATTTATTTAATTCATAAGTTATACTGTTACTTGGTACACACTACATAGCCTACATCCGAACATTTCAGTCTTAAATGATTTTTGTTACTGAGCTGTTTAAATCCTGTTACCAGGTATCCATTTTGTCATTCAGAAAAGAAACAGTTTGTTGCCTAGTTCTTTTTTGCTTAGTTATCTCGTTATTCAGTCATGTGTACATCCTTGACATTGATTTGTCACATTTTTCTTAATATGTTGTAAGACCATAAATAGCTAAGTGCCATTTTTGTATTATAACTTCAGCATTTTTTTGTCTACGTGCAGATTCCACTGTGTGATGTTGTCGAGCCACCAGACTTTGAAGAGCTGCTAGCACATTATCAGAATGTAATAGAACGTGATGCTTTGAGACAGATCCTTGAGTTTCCGTTTGACAGCATTCAGCTGGAGAGGGTACTGCATGGTGTCCGCACACTTGCTCCCGTTATTCCTGAACATGGGTTTGTATCTGATTTTGGTATTTTGGCCAACATGAACAAACAGTTGCACAGTTTATGTTCAGTAGTGCAGCAGCCTGTTGTAAGTGAGCTGACTGTGTTTTGTCTCATCTTTTAGTGCAGTTTTTCTGTGAATTTTTCTCTGAACGTGAGAATGGAAGACTTGCTCAAACGTGGCCAATTTAAGCAAGTCTTTTTTTATAATAACTTTTAAATAAAAACTAAAGTGACACACTTGTTTGTGGATGACTTTTCACTTCTTGTCTACTGTACGTTATCTGTGTGCTGTGCTAGGTATGAGTCAGATTGGCATGTTTGTGACTGCATTCACTGCTACACCAAAGACTATTATGCCGTTGTTCGCAGGTCTGCAGTCTCTGGTTTCATATGTGTCAACAAATTTTAATTTTGCTATATATAAGCAATTCTAGCCACTTTGTTCTGGAATTGTTTGCCAGGCATGGTGACATTACTCACATGGTTTTATCAAAACCTGAAAAACCTTCGTTTTTCGGTTCCCTTAGTGTGTTCTGTGAAGTTAGTAAGTAAATTAGTATAGCACACAATGTTGGTGAGAAGCTTACCAAATCTGAGGTGCAAGGAGTGTGATGGAGCATTAAGTTGGTGCAAAAGCTAGGTTATAGAAACAAATCTCATTTTGTGTGTTAATCTTCTTCTTGTTAGTTAGCTCCAAACCTGATAAGTCTGCAGTCAGTGATGATAGAAACTTAGTACCGTATGTGTTTTAACCAAGTTTTGGAAATGGTGCGTGAAGAAGAAAAAGAATATTTGCATATACTCTGTTGAGTGGAAGCTTGTCTTATGTTGGTGCTCTGAGCTGGCAATGGTTTAACCCACTTTAGCTAGCATACAACGAAGTCAGTCAGATGGCGAGCTTTTTTCATGGCCAGCACTTTTAACCAACTAAGGCACTTAACCGACTAAGTTGGTCTGGCAGCAGTCCTGGTAACAGGGGAAAGCTGTTACGTAAAACTTACCGTTTCTTTTCAGAAAGTGGCTACAATTATTACCAGTACTCAGTTTGTCTATCCACGGAGTGATGGCCAGTTTGAATTGTTTTCCAGTTTGGTGGGTTGGTTGAATACCACAATGGTGTACCTGTGAATATCACCTATCTCAGTACCAACCCAGCTTGATGTTGGATATTGTATGGTGGGGCATAACAAAAATTGCCAGTGCTGTTTGGCAGTGAATATTACATTGTGTAGATATGAGAACTATTGCAGAGAGCATATCAGCCATGAGAAGCGGGCAGAGAGACTCCAGAATCTAGCACGACAGGAATTTGACGTGTCTTCAACAGCAGATGCTGAGCATGTAACTAGAATTTATTTATTAATTCAATATTTATTGCTTTATTCATTGGATTAGCCTTTTGTTTTTACTTTGACTGCTTGTAGGTCAGAACTTTGTACTCCTTGTGCACTTTTGGCTGGTGGTTTGTCATTTTTTGCTTGTTAAAAATGGTCGATATTTCTCTAAGTTACTGCAAAAAGACTGTATTGATGACTGACATGTATGTTTTAAAAAAGTCAGCCTTTCTAAAAACAGAAAAGTCAGCTTCCTTGCTGTTACCTTATTATCTGTCCCATTGCTATAGCACAGCATGGGACAGATTATAAAATCACTTCTGTCATTCTCTCTGTTCGACTGTAAACACTCCTACGGCCGCAATTTTGATTCAATTTTGATGAAATTTTGCACAGTGATTCGGGGCCTGAAAAGTAAGATTGGGTTTGTTTGAGATAAAAATCTGATAACTCTTTCCCCTATTTTACCCCAATTTTTAAAAATTTGCATTATGGCCTATGGGGACATCAAAGCAGTGTAACTCGGTTCCCGTAAAAGATAATTGCATGCTGTGTTTACTTACTCCTTTTTTTTCGGGGTCGGGCAATTTAACGGTGTCATTTAAATTTATCCCCTAACGACCCTTGTTGCCATAGCAACCACTCAAAAGTTGCAAAATTTTGCATTGCAGCCAATGGAGATTTCAAACCGGTATAACTCGGTCCCCGTAAAAGATAATTGCACTCTGTTTGCACCTACCCCCTATTTTTGGGTTTGCGCTATTCGATGGTGTCGTTAAAATTTCTCCCCTGCCGAACCCTGTTGCCATGGCAATGAATTTTGGGACAAAATTGACTAACTTGGCCTCCGTGAAAAATAATTGCGCTCGGTTTTTACCTACACGCTCATTTTAGGGCACGGGCTATCCGATGGTGTCATTTAAATTTCTTGCCTGTCAACCCCTGTTGCCATGGCAACGAATTTTGGGACAAAATTGACTACAACTCGGCCCCCATGAAAGATAATTGCACCCTGTTTGCACCTACCCCTCTTATACGCAGCTGCTAGGCTATATAGCATGGCAATGGGACAGATACCTCGTGCCACAGAGCGTATTTCTAGTCTAAATAAAAAGTCAGCTTTTTTTACAACAGTAAAAGTAGGCTTTCTTACAACAAAAGTCAGTTTTCTTTACCACAGAAAGTTAGCTTTGCTACGACAGATATGTCAGCTATTTTAGGACAGAAAATACGCCTTTTATGGGTAAAAAGTCAGTTTTTCTATAACAGAAAAGTCAGCTTTCTTATCACTGAAAAAGTTACCTTTTGTCGTTTTTTTGACTGTGATGCAGTCAGCATACCAGAACGTTGCGGCAGTTGACAATGGCGTGACTTCACTGCGCTGGACAGACAGTGCTCCTGACCTGAAGAGTTTACAGTCTGACCCACTGATAGAGTCGCTGCTTGAACGTACGGCTCCAGATGTCGTTGATGCCAGCAACAGAGCTGACAGGTCACGTAGCCGACACGAAAGTCTACTGGCACTGTTTCCACCACAGTCTGAGGTTGTACTTGCTCTTCTGCTATTGTTTTTGCTTGCTATGGATGAGATTTATGTCACACTATGTGCTTTGCCTCCTGTTGTCCGATAGACAGCATTCTGAGATTGATGACTGTCTGGAGGATAATAGGGATGATTATTAGAATTGCCATTACTGTTGCATATGCACAGTCGTAATGGTAAGTTTTTACAATTTTAGGTTTAGGTCGTTTTTGTGTTTTGTGTTTCGTATCAGGTTTTTCTGTAAAGGTTAAACTTTTTCTTCCTTTACTGTGTGTTTCTGCATTGCCTCGAAAGGCCATCCCGAAATGGTCTGTACTGTGTCGGGTGGGATGTTAAACTCTACTCCAGTGATTTTCAACCGGGGTTCCGTGGAACCCCATGGTTCCGCGAGCATCTGCCAAGGGTTCTGCAGCTGGCCTGTAAAAAATAACTTAGCCAGCGAAGTCACGCCAGACAAAGTCGTAGAAAATCAGCACCGAACAAAATTGCGCTTCCTCGTGTCTATTTTTGCATAGATCTACTGTGTTTAATCATTTTTGCTGTTAGTAATTTTGGCACATTTGCATTGTAGGTTTATATTGTAACGTCGGCCTCTATGCACGGCATTACTCAACTCCGAGGATTAATGCATTATTGGAAATGAAAGAGAAAAAGAAGAAGAATGTATTGATTAGGTTTATGGCTACGAAATTGTTTGACCATTTACTCAGTTAATTCAATTTTTTGTACACTATGCTAAGAAAAAAAGACGCATAGGCCCATGTCCGAGGGCGTCCACATGATAAATTTTTGGTTTGGTGGCTGGGGCTAAGCGACCGCCTCGCCAGTCGTGTTTGGTTAAATACAATAACTTATTGTTGCCTACTAATGGTTAAATGATATAGCTCGTCATGTAAAGCCCATCTCAGAGCTATGGAGCGGTCACATTTCATATTATAATTGGTCATTTCTGCCTGTTTGTTGTCCCCATGGGGACTTTGCCATGCTAGTGAAATGAGTCTATGGTTTCTACCTCGCATACGTCGCTGGATGCATGGATCAATGCATGGGATTCCGTGAGTGACCTTCATGCTTGTTTAGTGTTTTGCTGCAGCAAAAAGATTGAAAAACACTGCCCTACTCACTCACTCACTGTGTGTTCAGAAAGTTTTCAATGTTAGTTTTGGTTCTGTCAGTTTGTCAGCCTGATTGACTGTAAGTGATTGATTGTTGTATCAATCATTTATGATTACACTGCAATAAGATGTATCAATTTTCCAAGTATTTAGCTGCTGTTAACTGGTGAAAGAATTGATTATTATTCATCTGGAGATTTCCAAACTGTGGCATGCTCTGCTGTACTGACATTATTTTGTTGTTGTTGTTTTTTTTTCAACCATAGATACTATTATTATTATTATTATTATTTATCTTCTGGTCCTGTTATTTTTCTTATTATTTCAACCCCTGGGGGAGCCTAAAAATTAACTAAGCAAATGGTTCTGGAGTGACCATCAGTAGTCTGCTGATCTTCAGCACAAAGACTCTCATGCAACAGAATGCCATTGGATTGTTGTATTTAGAGCTGTCAAATTAATGCATTAATTAATGTGTTAATGCATTAATAAATTAACACGCGTTAAAAAATTTACGCACGTTAAAAAAATTAACACACATGCATAAATTTATTTAATTTACTGAATTCTCTGAAGCAAAAGTTTCAATATTCCGTTAAACTGCAGTTATTTGGCAATTGAATGAATTTAAGTAACCAAACTGTAGTTGCCGTTCCACCACTACTGTAGATGAGGCTAATAGATTTGTATGCTAGCAATGACATCAGTTATTGTTGGAAGATGTGTTTTTATTTGCTTTCTAACTTTCTATATTCTACAAACGTCGCAGGGCCCGGGGTAACTTCCCTTTCTACTTCCCCTCTCAGTGAGCCTGGGTGCATTAGTAATGAGTTAATTAATGCATTAAAAAATTAATGCTTAGACAGCTCTAGTTGTATTATTATTGTTACTGCCATACAAACTATTGTTATTACTACATTTTGCTGCATTGTATAGGAGGAACTGATAGAATATCGTCTTCCAGTGCAGCCACCTGTTGAGCAATTCAGACACCGGTTGCTTGTCAAATGCCTCCAGCTTAAGTAGGTGCTTTGATGTGTGTTTGAATGCTTTACACACCGAATAACATTTTTGGTTAGATGTTTAGAAACAAGATTTATGACTTGTATACAACAAAGATATGCAGAATTGTTTGAAATACATTGTACAGAGTGGTCCAATAAAAAGTTTGATCATAACTGCATCATAATCACCGTCTGGTGAAATCTAGTCAGATCGGTAAAACAAGTGAGCTACATGGCATCTTGTAGTGTTCTGTGGCTGACTGTAGTTTCCAACGTGGATGTGATGGGATCTTCAACAGTTATTGTTTTTTAGGTTTGCTGCAGATGTGGCTAGTGAAGTTTTGTTTGAAAATCAGCTAATATTTGAGAAAGTCACGAACATGTGAAAATTAGGGGTTTACTTTTTTATCAATCATTCAGTGTAACTGTCTCACGTTTGCAGGCTTGAAGTGGAGATTGAGCCGATATTTGCGTCAATGGCGCTGTACAACGTGAAAGATCGTAGGAAAGTGTCGGAGAATTTTTACTTTGACATGACATCGGAAGACGTGAAGCGAATGCTGGGGCAACACGTTCCATTCTATGATCCTTCATCACTGTCTCGATCGTGCATCTTTCAGCTAACTCAGCCATCGACTGACGTTTTCCTGGTCATCCGTGTCAGTGCTTGCTTTGCAGTCTTTATTGGTTAAGTTGTTGAAATTTTGGCAACCACTGCTGTTTTGCTTGGATTGATTTCTGATGTCACCCTGCTGAACAAACTGTTGTAGATATCTGATAAACGCTGTAGTTTGATGAATTTATGAAACCTATTAGTTGCTGCTTCAACCTGGGAGTTCAGTCAAAGAAACAGGCATTCTAAGTTTATCCTTTCAGAGAAATATCCATATTCCATAAAGATCTGTAGCAAGAATAGAGCAGAACGGCCAGCTTTCATTATAGCTTAGGTTTATTGTTTGTCTTACTTTCTGTCTGTCTCTGTTTCATTCTACACTGCTTTTGTGTGAATAAAGATTATCATATCATTAGTCATTGACATCAGCAGTTCACAGATCAGTGAAACAGCAACAGAGTAAATGTGAAACTAGCAGACTAAAATAATGCAGTATCTTGTTTTTCTACTGATAATTCAGCTAATTCAGTTGTCTTTTGACTGTACTAGCCTTCAGGACACTTGAAACATTTTTACAGTTCTAACTAAGAAAGCAAACGCATCAAATTCATTACTTATTACATCTTGTTAAAATTTCTCACAATCAAATGGTTTTGTAGCATGTCAGCTTTCAGTTGACAAAGCTACTCACTGTAGGTGATATTTTGTGCAATACTGCATGTCAAAAAACTTTTTTCAATATTTGTATTCATTTTTGTGTTTGATTGTTTGTCAGTGACTTGTTGTTGTATCTGCTGTTTTGTGGCCTTTCAGCTGTTCTTTTTGCATTTTGGTAAAAATCTTGTATAATGTTAAGATAAATACACTGTGCTGATTTTGTAATTGAGTGTCGGTTGATGAATTTAGATTTTGTTGCTGAACGCTATGATCTCTGTAGTAAATCTTTGTTTGTAGCTGGAAAAGGTGTTACAGCAGGGTGATATTTCAGAGGTAGCTGAACCATATACAAAGGACGAAAAGGTATGCATTTGTTTCAGAGTTTGTATGCAAATAAATTGTGAGTCAAAAAATGTGCCACCTGACTCTTGTCCATATTTGCTAAATATTGGTCAATTTTTTAAAAGTATGGTGACATGTTTTTAACTCATGGTATAGTTTACTTTTTAAGCAGTGTGAAAACACTGTCGAGAATTTGAACAGGAAATATTCTTATAGAATCTGAAATGATCGAAGTTTGAAAGGTCTTGGGAATGAAGTTTCAAGAATGTTAGCCCAAAATTATGTCAGTGTTTAATGTTATAATACTACATACGTAGCACATTGTATAATGATTTCTTTTACTTTATATAGCATACAGAAGGTGTGGTAAGCTTACTGGTCGCTGTCTTATTTTCATTCGGTTATTCTGCATGTAGAATCGTGATCGTGCACGTGCTAATGCTACATACTACTGCGACCGACTTGGCCGCTATCGAATGCCGTTTGCATGGACGGCTGTTTACTTGATGAATGTCATCACCAGTGCTAACTCACTGGATCAGGAGAAAGAACAACAGCGCTCCGATAGTCTTGGTAAGTTAGTAGTAGTAGTAGTAGGATTAGCATTATGCCAATCTGCTACCACTTCGGAGATTGTCAAAGTGCTTCTGGCCACGAGTTCATCTCATGTAAGAAGGGCTATAGCAAGTACCTTTACCTTTACCTTTTACCTTTAATGGTAGGAGCAGCTGGGTGATCACCAGTGCTAACTCATTGGATGAATAGAGAGCAGCTCTCTGTGAATAACTTTGGTGAGCTAGTACATTGTGTTCAGAAAAAAACACCCACTCATGTTTTCTTTTATACCTGCATAGAAAATGTATAGATTTCCAAAAAATTTCAGGGAATGTTTAGTAGGAAACAAGTACTCCATCGGTGGAAAAGTTAGATGTTCTTTGCTACTGGTGACGTCATGCTGACATCATATTTTTGTGTAAAATTGTGGGTTTTACCGTTGAAGACAGGTACATGTATTTGATGAAATGTTTATACACATCAATTGGTCATTGTGTTAACTGAACCCAAAAATATGCTAATCTGTCACACAATTTTCCATTGTGTACTGTTTCGTGGTTTATTTTCTTGGCTGAGTATGGGATCCTCAACTTTGCTGATGCTGGCAGGCATACACACACTGCGTCACTGCATGGATGACCACTTGCCCGCTATCAGTTGAACGGCTCGATACTCCTGGTCATATCAATTTTATTTAAAAGTTTCATTCCATCAATATTCAATTGTCCATCCGTTGTCCGGAAACACCTTGCACAAAGTTGTGGCTCTATAACCCTTGCTGACTCGCAAACATGTCTGTCTTTAACAGTAAAACCTATCATTTACAAATGCAAAAATATGACGTCAGCATGAGCAAAGAATATCTAACTTTACTACCAGTGGAGTACTTGTTTCCTCCTAAACATTTAGTGAAAATTTTGTGGAAATTTAAACTTTTTCCATTGAGATATGCAAGGAAACGTGAGTGGGTGTTTCTTTCTGAACACAGTGTAGTATTATTTGCAGCAGCAGCACTGGCATACATAGAAAAGGAACCATAGTGTAACTAGTAATCTTGGTGAGTACTTTCTCTGTGAAAACAATTAGTGTTTTTTCTCTGGTTAGTCAACACAAACAAAACTGCTGTTATATTTTAATATTATACTCCATTAATGTGGTGATGAGTGATGTTTTATACCTGCCTTTAGTCTGTATTATGTGTAAGCAGGAATTCACCTGTCTCTCTATCCAGTTTTTATTTTTTCCCAACTTGAAAACAAAAAGCATAGAACAACTGAAATTGGTATGAACGTTCCACAGAGCAATAGTAACTGGTATGCAGACTGTCATCTTAAAAGGTTAAAAGGCAAGGTTGTCAGCAGTCAAAAACTGCTTGACAATGGGACATAATTTTGAATCAAGTCTGGGGCTGATAATGCGTTGCCGTGTTTGTAGAACGAAGCCGCTCTGCAGCCGGCTCAACTTTTTCTCCATACGAGAGTTTTCGCAAGGCATCGATTGATCGACCAAAGAGCACCACACCGGACAAGCGCGACAGCTGGAACTCAGACGACATCAGCACCGCACTGGATTCATTCAGACCTGTCACTATCACCATCTCAAGTTTCTTCAAGCAGGTTGTTGCTCTGATAATGTAATGTTATTTTCAGGTAGAGTTCCTAGATAAAAACGACAAATTTTTGCTATGCAGAATAAATTGTTTTGCTAGATAATAGTGACAGAAATTAGCGAAATATGCCAGCCCAGTGTCGACGTGTCGTGAAGCCATCCATTTAACTCTTACTTGACCTTTGACCTTTTAACTGAAAATTGGCACATCATTTACTTTCACCATTAGAAACGTATGCACAGATGTTGAGTTTTCTACAGCATTTTGTTTTCTAATTGGGACGGGACAGTTACAAGGTGGATGGAATGATGCACAAGAGCCATATTGTGGTGTATCAGTACTGTAGGGCCCACAGAAAAAGCCACGGAAAATTTTTCGAGCCAAGCCGTGGAATTTGCCCTTTTCCGCAGAATTTTGATATTGCCGCGGAATTTTGCAGAAGTTAAGAAATTGCCAATGATTAGTATGATCGTCGGCTTGATAACATAACCAGACTAACTATATCACGGAGAAAAATCGGACTAAACTGCCTAAAACTGCATTCCCACTAATATTTGCCATCGCATACAGCACAATCGTAAATAAACACGATGTGACTAATTGACAAATTACACTTTTGAAAAGAAAAAAATATGGATACTTTTCTTTGCATGTTGCTAGCATAACTGAGCTTTATGCCAACATCCAAAAACCGAAGTTTTTTTAACAGAATCAACTTCAGTTTACGCACAAATGGAATGTAGCGGTAAGCCACTGAATTTGGACAATTTTGCCGTGGTGAGCCGCAGAATTTTGCGAACTTGCTCGTGGAATTTGGCAAAATTTTTCGCAGAAGACTGTGGGCCCTATGTATCAGGATGGCTGTACGGTAATAATAGAAACAACAAATTCTGTGTTATTTATTTTCTGATGGTCGGTGTTTCTGGATGCTGTTGTCAGGAAGCTGATAAGTTGTCTGATGAAGATTTGTACAAGTTCCTTGTTGAACTGAAGAAGCCCTCATATGCACTCAAGAAACTCAAGTGTTTGCCAGGTGTGTCAGCATTCTCTTTATATCTGGTGGCTTAGCTGGTAGTTTTCATGTCGTCAGAGTTAGGTAGATAACATTCACAAGGTTACTCTACATCAAGCTGGGTCAGTATGGAGATGGGCGAAATTGGATATGCTGAGTTGGTATTCAATCAAACCACCTGGGCCAACTCACCCTGGTCATAGGAATTACCTGATGGTGACCTGGTACATCCGTGGGTAGACGAAATGACTACTGATTACTGGCGATGATTATTGCCATTGCTAAGGAAAAACGACAAGTTTTGCACAAGTGCTGGCCCTGTTATCAGGTCAGCTGATGTACTGACCTTGGCAGTTAAAGGCACTGGCCATGGAACCGACCATCTAGCTGACTTTAGATTCGAACCTTGCCAGCTCAAAAGTGCCACGAAATCGGATTAATGGGTTTCCATGCAACAGACCATGGTTGATGCAGAAATTTTGTATTATCCGCAGCAGTAGCAGTAGCTTGGACACCTTACACAAAGTGTATGAGGTAATGAAATTATTTGGCATGTTGTCAACACCAGTGTTATTGATTGTAGAGTAAGTTGATTAAGTCCACCCATCTCCATAAGTCCACCTTTAAACTTCATCAGTGCCTTGCCCCCATTGACAGGTTTGAAACTAATCTGATTTGGACCGTACGCTTGACAGTCAGCAGGCTGCAAACAATGGCGACGACAGCATTTGCAGCATAATGAAATCGAAATTGATTGTTGTAACTGAAGGGGGCGTTGTCTGCATTTGCTTGCAGGTACGTTGAAGTTGGACATTTCACCTTGTCCAGCAGAAGTCAAGAACTGTCTCACTGCAGAGCTGTATAAGGTTGATCCATATCCCGACAATCATATACGGCCAATAAAGGAAATAGTTGAGTTTCCCATTCATGACATATTGGAGCCATATACAACATACAGGTATTGGTGTTAATTATTGTGACCATCGTTAGTTAGTGCAGTGTACTGTGGCTTTGCAGTAACTGTTACTGCAAGTTTATGATAGTAGTAGTAGGTCTGGAAAAACACTGAAGTAAGTGATTCTTAAGTTAAGTTATTGTTGTGTGTTTACTGTTTATCCTGATAGACCACAGTATGGGTCTTCCCATTTGTCTGTCTGTCTGTTTGCATAAGCTTGCAACTTCAGTACAAAAAGGAGCTAAAAAACCAAAATTGTTGTGAGTGTTTTCAAGACTGGAGTAGCTGGTGTGCCATTTTTTCAGTTTAATAGTTCATAGTTAGGTTTGCTCAGTTGTAGGAGGATCTGGACAGTATGTCGGCACTGGGCTCATATATTTTTACTCTTTGCGCTCTACGTTCTTAACGTAGCGAAGAGGAGTATACGAGATCAGTGTAATATTGAGGACCGACTGACCGACAACTGACCGACGATCGATTTCTGTTCCTGGGAGAGCCTTCTTGGAAGAACATCAAATGGGCATATCACACCTCACACGATAGTGTGAATGTTGTAAGGACGACCTTCAAAGTCTATACGAAAAGGCAAACTTTGACCCTCAGCCAATCAAAAACCCCTGAACCGATCGTCACCAAATTTGAATGGCGTAATTACCACCAAAAATATGGGCTAAATCCAGCCAGGGGTTTTTGCTCCCTATATAGGTGAAATATACACCCCTCCTGTTTGAAATTTATTACACTTTTTGAGTTCGTCAACTCGCCTACAGGCGAGTCCAGTCTGTTAGACCGATTTTTACTCTAAATACGTCAAATGATGCAGTTCTGCGCAAGGAAGTACCTTTTTAATGTTACAAAATAGAAATTTAATTTTTGACTTATTTATTCGAAAAATTCAACAAAGTTACAATGGCGCCTATGGGGAAAATTTAAAAATTCTTTAAACTGTCATAACTTTGATTTATACAACTCAGACAGATGTTTCTGATGTTTCATTAAAACTGATGACAGACCACTTTAACATTCCATTAATAGCAATGGACTATTTGATAAAAAGTACAGAGTTATTGTTTAGAATAAGTCTGGTAGAGTCGTCGTTGTTTTCGTGCTTCCAGGCTACTTTACTGCGTAAGTTATTCTCTATGTCATTTTATATTGTTTTATATCATGCACTTCTTACTAAAAAAACGTTGCAAAAAGTTGCACATGTGCGTCTGGTGTACAGAAACTTGTTGTACCTCTCACCAAAGTCTCTCAACTTCTCCAATCGACAAGGTTCTGCTCGTAATCTCGCTGTGAAAGTCACGTTCATGGAGGGAGAGGATGACCTAAATGCAATGAAGGTAGCCTACTACAGTTTTTCTCACATATGTGTTTGCAATTTTTTTCAGTCTATTTTCTGTGTGTTGCATGACCGAGAATATTAATTAATACACAGAGTGTTAAGTGTCCTATATGACAGCATATTGTATATTTAATATTTGAGTCTGACGGTAGCATGATGCAGCAGTTTATAAAAAAAGACTGATAACTGTACATTGGTGTCATGCTATGGCTTTATCTTTTCAGTGTGTTATAACGCAGCTTTTATTCAATATTTATGGTTGTATGGTTGGAGTAGTTATTATGCTTTTCTGTTTTAGGTGATATTTGGAAAATCCAGCTGTCCTGAGTTTTGTAAAGAAGCATACGCAGCTGTGTGTTATCATAATAGGTGGGTAAAGTGATGTCTAATACAACTTCGATGGTGTTTATGTTTTTAATGTTATGTCTGATTTAGCTTGTGACTTCACAACTTCAGCTGAATATATATGTTATTTTTTAATGCCAATATGTTAAATAAATTCTATGATAGTGTCTTGTGAAATATAGCTTGTTATCCTGGTCAAAACTTCACCCTCTGACACTTCTGCATTTCTCGAAGACATTTCCTGTGTAGAATATTGCATACACAGGCCTTTGTTTTACTTTGTGTAGCATACAGAAGGTCTGATACTGGTGACTGTTTTTTATTATACACCTTAGCGGACTTTGCTCATGTGACCTTACTCTGTCATAACTTATTGTCCTTTTTTACTCTTTGTAACCATTGGCTACAGCAAATAGTACTGCTTGGTGACTGAGGCATCGTTGTAGCATAATGTAGTACAACAGTGTTTCTGTTTCTGTTTGTGTTGTGTTTATTAGGGCCTGTTTTTTCACGCACATTTGATGGCTGATCAAATTGATCTCTGATCAACTTTGGGACTTGTTTGGAGATCATCTCAATAACCGTTTTTCAATCGCCAATTAGCGACTAATCGTCCATCAAATCTCCCATGAGGTTGATGGCCAAATATTGACCAATCAAGTCAGATAAACATGGCGATCTGTAGTTCGTTGCTTATTTGCACCAGAAACTTTGCTTCACTTCGCCAGTCAGAACGGCAATTCACGCATTAAAATAAAGTTCCAGGCATGGCGATCAATCACTACCGATCAGTTTATACTGTGCATAGTGTTTTGTGAAGAAATAAAATGGATAGATGCTTCCGTATTGATTTGCAATAGAACGTATTTTTGACAGCAGACGATATGGACGATATCATTGATATTGTTGCTGTGACGATGTTTACTGGCTATGGTGCAGCTCATTCTGGGTAATTTCGCACAACACTGCAAATCGAGGTCACTGTCAGCCAATCAGATTGGCATATAATAGGTTCAGTTGATGTCCGATCAACTAATCGCCGATCACGTTATTGGAGATCGGAAATGCATGGAAAAATGAAACACAGTTGATCAACGATCAATTCTGAACATTAAGTTAATCGGAGATCAGTAAATCGGAGATCAAATTTGATTTGATTGGTGATGGAAAAACCGGACCTTAGTGCTTGACTGCTATGTCTGCTGTTTTCTAACCTTTCGACGAATCATGGTTGTATTCTGGTAATGTGTCATATACAATGTGTGCTGAACAACAGAAGTCCAAGTTTCTATGATGAGATGAAGGTGCTGCTGCCGGCAAGGTTGACAGACTCTCACCACGTACTGTTCACGTTCTATCACGTGAGCTGTCAGCGTAAGTTGGAGGTCGGGTGCCAGCTGGAGACAGTCGTTGGTTACTCTTGGCTGCCGTTGCTGCGTGATGGTCGGCTGCTCACTGGAGAGTTCTGTCTGCCGGTCTCCGTGGACAGACCTCCACCACACTACTCCATGCTTCACCCTGAGGTCCACCTGCCCGGCATGAAGTGGGTTGACAACCACAAACCACTGTTTGCTGTCAATGTCGATGCCATCTCTTCCGTTCACACACTGGTATAATAATTGTGATTTACAATCACACCATTGCTTTTGTTTACCTAACTTTTCTGAGATTAGTGATGTTGATGAAGATATTGATTCGTAATTTCTATCATCCGTTCTACTATATCTAGATAGCAGCATCGATTTTACATGCTAGTTTTATTAATGTACTAATGTCACTTGCTGCTAATGAAATGGCCTCTTGGATGCTGATGTGCCAGTAAGAAACTACTCACTCGCTTAATTACAAACTCAATTACTTACTCACTGCCAGAGTGCTTTTTCTTATCTAAGTGTTGTGGATACATTGGGAGACTTCACTTTTTGACTTCGACTTTCGCTGAGCATTTTCACTGAGCCAAAGCTAAAGCTGAACGCTAAAGCCTGTACTTAGACCAAAGTTCAACTAAATGATTCAAAATGGCGGAAAACCAGTGAACCTAACAGGAAATAGATCAATCAATTACGCTTGAACTTGCTTATTTAATTGTGCCGCGTATGCAAATGACGTAATTACATAATGTCTTACGTCATTATGTAGCCATTACGGCGTTTATCCATATAAAACTGTAAATAGTTGTCATGTTTTCCCTCAGCTAAAGTCAAAAGTCGAAGTGGATTCCGGCTCAGTGAAATCGCTTCACTTTTTGACTTAAGTAGGTACTTAGACCGAAGTTTAAACTCAGTGAAAGTCTAAGTCAGAAAGTGAAGTCGCCCATTGAACTGTCACTATTTAATTTGTTACTTTATTACTGTCTTTGACTGTACCTTAAGTTCTTGCTCTTCAGTTATGCTTACTTTTAGCAGGCGTTTCTGAGGAATTTGTTTTATGGGACACTTTATAAACTTATGCATTGATTGACTGATTGACTGACTGTTGGATATTCATAGTTTATCATGCCGAATTGTGTAATGTTTATATATGTTTTTTCTAGGACGAATTTTTAGATCGATTTCTTCAGTTAGTCGTGGCTACTGAGGAGCACAAAATTCCACCAAGGATTGGTGAAACGAACTTTGAGGCGGAGCTGAAGCGATCTATTAGTGATCTGACACAAGCGCACCAAGGACCTTTGATACGATTTCTTACGCTGATACTTGACAAGCTGCTTCTGTTGCTAGTCAGACCACCAGTCATTGCAGGACAAGTTGGTCAGTGCTGTAACATATTTTTGTCGCTTAAGCTATAAGCTGTGGCATTGCACAGAACTGTTTTAAACATGACCAGCTATTTTAGTGAGAGATGCCATACTCAAAGCATAACGTGCTAGCTCTTGATCCAGTGCTGACATAATAAGCAGCCATCTGTTTAGCTATATTTACTTGTTCTTTGCACTGTGCAACCATAACCCTGAACATTGAATTTTTGAACTGAAAGTTTACACTAAGGTATCTTTTCTTGTTGCAATTTTTGTAATTCTGTTTATTTTTCATTGTTTTTCTGTTAAGGACAGACAGATGGATGGATAAAGCCAGTAATACAGTCTGTTGCACAGAACTGTTTTAAACATGGCGAGCTGCTTTCTTGGGTTGTCTAGTATGAACCATAACATGCAAAGATGTCAACCCATTGCTGACATTATAATATGCAGTCGTGCGCACTTTGCACTGCTCAACACTCAACTGTATCCATGAAATTTGATCTTCTGAGCCGAAAATTCACACACTGGCAGTGGTTGTGGTATCTTCTGCTTATTAGTCCACCCGAAAGTGATAGCTTGCGGAACAGACTTAAGTTTTAGCCCAGATGTTTTATTTTTTTTAGTCTGCCCGAAAACGATAGTTTTCAGAAGGACTTATGTTTTACTGCAGATGTTTATTTTTTTTATCCCGCGCGAGATCTCCGAGATGCGTGGGCCGACCGGCGTGAAATTTTGCATGATGGTCAGAACTAGGTACTATTTTATAATGCCGGTCCAAAATTTCGGGGGGCCTTCCCCAAAAAAATTTCAGGGACCAAAAACATGCAAAATTTGGCAAATTTGGCCCGATTTCAGACGACTTTGAAGTTCGGCGGCGAATATCTCTGAAACGGATGAAGATATTCAAAATCGGATTTTTACTTTATCTACCGTGATTCCTCCTGCGTTAGGCGAAACAAGTCCGATGAACTTTGGTCCAGTAACCTTGGAGATCTCGATGTGAACTCATACCCACCTAAAGCGCATTTTTCGGAAGAACATATTTCGGCCCCTAGGGGGTGCTGCACCCCAAAATTTTTACACGCGCTAGAGAATGATCAAGTCTTACTAGACCATCGGGGACGGCGGCCCCCCTTACAACTTTTTTCAAAAGGGAGTCAAAAATTGCCTTAAAATGTAGCGTATTAGACGAAGGATCTTTGGAGCCAAAGGGAGTAGCTTCATGAGACTTTGCCACGTGACGTGCTGC
>Ga0056128_1004767_pt1 | contig 17006 bp, 9 predicted proteins | sample WorMetLIZISLAND2_FD_71113 | JGI IMG/M metagenome (GOLD analysis project Ga0056128, IMG submission 71113) | Marine gutless worms symbiont microbial communities from Max Planck institute for Marine Microbiology, Germany - Olavius geniculatus... ... | reverse complement strand
CGAAAGCAGCTATGCTTTCAGCGCGTCTTAGCCATCGTAATTCTGTCCGTCTGTCTGTCCGTCTGTCTGTCACACGGGTGGATCAGGCAAAAACGGTCCAAGCTAGGATCTCGAAATCTTCACCATCGGCTGCCTGGAAGACTCTAGTTTCAGGAACCGTAAAGCTTTTTCATAAATTCGAAGAGGGTCACCCCGAACGAGGTCGCTAAATGAGAGGGAGGTTGGTCAAAATTTGCGATTTTTGGCCTATAACTCGCTGTATCTCAGTAACGGTGCGAGATAAGGCCTAGGTTACTATTAATCACTAATAGTAAATCGTATACTGGCGCGAAATTCAATGACCTTGGATGACCTTGAACGCCAAAATAGGGATTTTTATGAATTTTTCGGACGATTTCGGACTGCGACACAAAGTCATTCACAAGGCGGCGCCACGGTGGTGGCGTGGCGTCGTTGGTAAAGCGTTTCGGCTGAAACGAAGTTACTCTACGCCGGGCCCGGTTAGTACTGCGATGGGTGACTGCCTGCGGGCAGGAACTGCTATAGACTTTCGCGCGTCCCGTGAGCATTAGCTCAAATTTCTTGCATTTATATCATTTTGTAAATGCGCCATAGACTACTAGCCTCTGTTGGTCGGATGTCTGGTCGTTGTAGCTGTTAGCGGCGTCCGTGACAACGGTTGCTATGTCGGCGTCATCGTCAGCTGACGTGAGTCGGTAGCGAACGAGGTAAAGTTCAACGACGACCTCCGACAATCTCTCACCACTGCTCTTATATGTCAGCTGCTGCAGCTGAATCAGCACACCGCTCATTATCAGTCAACCAGCAAGTCAGTCAGTCAGCTATCAATCAATAGGCCTAGTAAGCAAAATTTTCGCAAGTGCAAGATACTCAGCGTTTTATTCCTCCTTGCTACCCTAAATCGAGTACCAACCTGCTTCACATGGGTGCTCAAAATTTCGACTTTGCCCCAATTTTCTAGTTCTGCTTGTATCGGGTAACAATATAAAACTTGGTGAATGCATATGTCAGGTGACGTTCCGGTGACTCTGCAACGGTAGTGTGAGTGTTGTAAAGGCGACCTTCAAAGTCTATGGGAAAAGGCAAACTTTGACCCTCAGACAACCAAAAACCCCTAAACCGATCTAAACCGAAATTTAAATCACGACGTCGTGGACGCCTACCACCAAAAAGAATTTGGGCTCAATCCGCCCAGGGGTTTTTGCTCCCCATATAGTTGAAATATACACCCCTCCTATTCGAAGTTTACTACACCTGTTTTGGTTCTTCCGCTCGCCTACAGGCGAGTCCGTTAGACCGATTTTTGCGCTTAATACGTCAAATGACGAGGTTCTGCGCAAGGAAGTGCCTTTTTAATGCTACAGAATAAAAATTTAATTTTTGACTTATTTATTCGAAAAATTCGAAAAAATTACAATGGCGCCTATGGGAAAAATTTAAAAATTCTTTTTAACTGTCATAACTTCCGTTGTGTGCAAGATAAAGTTGTAATGTAATTTTTGGTTCTAGGATAAGGTTTTCGGGGTCGGCCTAATTAGTGGTGACATTGATATTTACCCCCGGTTGACCCCCATTCAACCCCGTAGCCATGGCAACGAAATTTGAGACAAAATTTGCTATAACTCGGCTTGCAAAAGAGATTTTTGCGAGCTTTTTGCGCCCATAGGAGGGTTTTCGGGGATGGGCCGTCGAATGCCGCCAATTGCATTTTTCGCCGACCGACACCAGTTGCCGTGGCAACGAAATTTGGGACAAAATTGGCTATAGCTCAGCTTGTGTAAGAAATATCTGCGAGATTTTTTGCATCTGTGGGTAAGTTTTCGTAAATGGGCCATCAAATGCTGCTAACTAAATTTTACCACGACCGACACTTGTTGCCATGGCAACAAAATTTAAGACAAAATGAGCTATACCTCGGCTTGTAGAACAGATATCACCAAGATCCTTGCATCTGACGGAAATGCGGGTCGAGAGTTTGGCAATTAGATGACGTCAGTCGAAGTCTACCACAGTCAATACTGATATCCAGGTATAATGAGCAGCAGCGTAGTAGGAGTAGCAGCAGTAGCAGACACATCCAACGTTATGTACCCGACCGGAGGTATACTGCTCTACCTTAAAAAGGTAAAAGGTAATACGGATCCTGTTATAGCGCTTTTTACATGCGTCAAACTCATTCCCTGACTTTTGGCACTAAAACAGCAAATATATATGTAAAAAACTTACCAGTTTACAACTGTGTGTAAGGACGATGTGATGATATCAGTCCTCTAAAACAGCAAAAATCATTTGGGTAACCTTAGATGGGGCTATACATATGACGTCCTAACAAGCTGACTTTAGTTGGTAATCACTAACATAGTCTAAAGCCTTCATCATTTGATGTTATTTGTCGTATTACCCTTACTTGTCCAATGGTTACCGATTTGGCTGAACTGCCCAAAATGTGCACCGTAAAACAACAGATAGGCCTAAGCGTATAATATAAGCTTAACTAATGTTAAAGTCTGCGTAATGACGATGATGATTTTTGCTGTTTTAGAGGACTGATATCATCACATCGTCCTTACACACAGTCGTAAACTAGCAAGTTTTTTTTACATATTTATAGTTAACGGTTACCTGCAGGTAGATGTCCACGACGGAGCCGCCAGCGGCTGAGACGGCGAGCAGCGCTTCGAACGGCTGGTAGACCGGATGACGCTGATACTCCTCGCTCGTGACGACCGCGATCAGGTGCGAACATTCGTCAATGTCGAACGGATCTGTGCTGGTAACGGGGAAGCTCTGTCCACATCGACCGCCGAGTACCAGCCTACGCAGCTCGACGCTGTGCTGGGTTGTGTGCGTGTCAATCTGACGTCTGCGATCACCGATGAAGTACACGCGGTGGTCGCGCACCAGAAACCCGGCGATCTATAACGATTGAACTAATATATCCATTTAATTCATTTCACCGTAGTTTGGCAAAGAAAACAACGACATTATACACAATAATAATAACTAAAGACATATAATAGGCTAAAATAAACGTCACAGAGTGCAGAGACACAACGTGCAAATAAGGCTAAAATTATTAGAAATATTGTAGAAAAAATCTCTAACAGCTGCAGACCAACAAAAATTGTACTTCTGCATTTCATTTGATAAACCTGGAATGGATTAGATAGCTCATAACTACGCTGAGAAAAGTGCTGCCACCTGGCCATTAAAACGAATCAAATAAGGCATCGCCCTCTTCCAAAAATGACGTTACACAAATATTTGTCAGAAAATTTTCGATTTGGATCCCGATTAATCAATCTCACATCCAAATTTTAAATTAGACCGTCATAAGAATCTGAACAGTCGTCCTTGTGTGTCATCTCCACCCATATGCCTAAAATTTCACCGAAATCAATTATACCTTGCTAAGATACACTGTTAAGTGTTAGCACACACCCTATCTGATCTCTACAGTAAGCCTACACCGCCAAACTAGCCGAGATAGCAGGCCTGCTTGGCGTAGATTGACGTGGACCGCGAGACGAACCTTGAACTCTGGCGGTGAGATCTGCGCGTCGACGAAGAACCTAACGATGTTGCTGCCGTTGCTGGAACATTCCTGGCAGACTGGAGCCGAAACAAGACTGAAACCGGACGCGTCGTTATGCTGCTGGCTAGCAGTCATCATCAACAGACGACCTCTAGCGGGGTCCAGCGACAACGAGCGCAGCCACTGGTCAGGTAGCACCGACGTAGAGTCGCCGTCAGTGCAAGATGTGTTAAAGCGTCGAGTGGACGTCAGAACCGTCGCTACCTCGTCCGTACTGTCGACGGCCACGTCTGTAGCAGTGAACGCCAACGCGTCTCAAACTCAGTCATTAATGTAATGAACGCCCATTAACGCGTGAAAGCGACTTATACGCCCTCCACTGCATTAAATGCTCACACATCCCTATATTAGTTCAGAATTTACCGTAACAAGAATGAACGACAATTGACAGCGATTGAAAACAGGATCACAGACAAAGACATAACTTAAGACCCCAAGATCTAGGCTAAGATTGCGTTTTTTCAGTCTCGAGACCAACTGAACACAATTCATATTGATCGATAGGTCCCTAATAGTCATATAACTCAAGTGACTCCGTTTCGACCATCTACACAAGCAACATGTTACTGGATTCCTATTCTCATCGCCTTTTAGTTCTTAGCTTTAAAAGTTCCAAAGATACGTACCTCACAAAGGTTGGTGGAGTGGCATAGCGGGTTACGTTGTGTCCAATCAACGAAGTTAACATACGCCATGCCGGGTTAGTATATAGATGGGTGACTGCCTGCAGGCAGGTAAACCATCTCGGTATCTAACCAGCCGCTTAGGTCAACTCAGCTTTCCATCTCTCCGGGGATAGGTAAATCGAGTATCGGCCAATCTAGCTGGGGTTAAGGCGGGGTGCGTTCACTTGTGTCGGGTGGCAGGTAACACTGTGTGATCCCATACGGCGGTGACGCTCCGTAGCTCTGAGATTGGTTTCCTATAAAGAGCTATAGCATTTTACCATTAGCCATTTAACAAAGTTTATGCACACAAATGTTTATCGTAAAATGTTGGTCACATCACCATGGAGTAAAATAGCACACACCTGAGACGTAGAGTCCCGGCCCAGCGCCAGCTTGGTCACGTGACGAGTAATACAGGTAGGTTGTATGCTGACAGGTAAGTTGTCCAGGTAGACAAATGATAACGATGAGCAAAGATGCTGCAGCAGCTGGGCACATCGACGTCATGTCACTCGATCTATTGTAAACAAACATCAGCAAATAAATTGCAATGATATGATAATGCACAATAAATTAACACATCGCCGAGGCACAAAAAATTTCTAATGCCCTGTAGTACCAGAGTTGGTAAGAAGCAAAGCAGATTTTTTAAACAACGTTTAAAAGTACCAACAGAAAGCGTCAGATTTTTCACAGGGACCGAGTCGCAGGCCTGCGAGCGCATATATCACAATTTTGATATGGGTACAGTGCAGTAGGCGGGAATATTAGGCATACAATGATGTGCACTGAGTGCTGGAAGGACGGCCGCATACATGTCGGCACATGGCGTGGCAACATTTTTGCTTGTTTTTGCACGCAACCTGTATGGAATTGCAGTGACGAACTATGTCAATATTAAGCGAGCGAGTTAGTTAATGAAATGAACTTTTATGAACGCCCATAACAGCGTCTCAACGGACGAAATTAGGTCAAGGCCGAGAAGACAGACGGACAGACAGACATCGCATGTATGTCTGCTGCATAACGCCGACGCATCTACGATTCTATTAGACCTACACGACGCGGGACGGTGCGTCGGCGTATAGGACTATGATGTGAATTTACTGTAGTAATGGCCAACGGAAGACGGGCAAGACGTCGAATGCGTGTAAATCGTACAGATGCAATTCGCAGCACGTCGTCTGCATGCAGTCCGCACTGCTGCTTGCGTGATGACTGTCGCGAACTTCGTGATGGCAGAAAGGGGGCAATGGAGACGATTGCCGCACCATCAGAAATCCATGGAACACCTTCCCGCGAATTGTCGGTGCCCACACCACGCAAATGCAAAAACCATTTCATCACAACTGTATCGAGAGCATAGCAAATTCCGGCCGAACGGACCACACACATTCTACTGTTACAGACAGCGGACTGGTTACGACGTACAGTCTATCCAAGAAAACAATATACCATCGCCGATTCTATATGACCGACTAAATGGAACCCGAATTCTCGTTCCCACAAAATAACGTGCTGGCAGTGTTCAATGCAGCCCGTGCAGTGCCAAATGACTGGCCGATGTTATTATTTTAGTATCGATCGGCGGGCAATGTTGTCGCGGTGCTAGGCCTATATATCGTGCTGCAACAGTTCATTTGCATCATCGCTCGGTCTAGGCTTATACATAGCATCGCTCGGTCCGACTTCCGGACAAAAACCACTTCGTCTCCACTAGCCCATTCACTGCATAGATCCTACAGCTCCGCCGCCGCCGCCGCCGCCGCCGCCGCCGTGCATCGCTTTATATTTTCTTCATTTATTTGTCGTCACTGCGTGTACACAATATCAACGAGACGGAGCTATAGGCTACATGCTGCAGCAGCCAATCTTAGGCCTACCCCATGTCAAGTTACGTCAAATTATTGCTTTGCTAAAGCTTATATAAGTACATTGTCATACGGTTTCGAATTCTACCCAAAATTGATCTCGACAAAACTTACAAAGTTCAGACTCTTAATAGACGACGGCAATCGGCATCGCTGAAAACATCGATTATTGCGACAAATGTTGGCGTAGCGTGGTCTGTCCGTCTGTCTCTACTATCCGCCTGTCACTCAGCAGTCGGACGGAATGAGATGCCACTTTAAAGCAGCGACATGCACTCGCCAGGGCCCCTAGTGACGCTGCATCGGGACGAAGCCCCCTGCGCCTCAACATTTTGCACTGCGCTTGCAGATTAGCCAGCACGGGAGCTGCACAGCGATTCAATGCACCGGCCGCGTCAATATTTTTTTGTTTCACGAGAAAAAAAATCTGTGAATATTTGGAGACAGTGGCTATAATTACTGCGCGGACTAGCTACGTACGGACGTCCGTCGCAGAAAACAATAACGTACTCGTGGATCCGAATTCCACAGGCGGCAATCGGCCCCCATCTGGGACCGCTGTTTGCGTTACGTTGCTGTTGCTGCTGCTCCGTCTATTGATCGGAACGGACCGGACGGTCGACCGGTGCTAGGTAAGGGTCGTACGGGCGAGGTGGGCGAGCCGAGCTGCTTCAATAAACTAGTCCGTAGGCTGGCCAGTAATCAACGGTCGCCAGCACTGACGGCCAGCTTCCGCGCTGATGAAACTGCTGACCTACTCGGAGCTCAGTCGGCAACATGCATGCTCGCTCCACCGCAGACATTAGGCCTAGTAATCACAGCGAGCTATTAGTCATACTCCGTGGACACACACTAATAGCTGTTGACTGTCACTTGGCGAATAGTTCGCCGACGAATTAACCAACAGGACCTATTAAGCTGCTCAATGTTCGGTTCTGACAAAACAAAAACTGCAATTATTACGTAAATACAGCATGAGCTTCAGAGCTTCAAATCGAACACTCACAGATCAACTGCAGTGGCATGACCCAGAATGACAGCAAAGCTGAGGTAGAAAATGCCGAAAGTAAGAATAATAGGCCTACTACAATTCTGGAATCAATTAATAAAAGACAGACCAAATGTCAATGCTAAGTCACAGCATAGAAAACAAGCAAAGACGAAATAGTAAACGAGCAAAAAAATGCCGGCGCCGAATCCCGATACCTTTGTCTGTCCAGCTGCGAATCATCTCAGGCGTCAACAGTAAATTAGGTAAATTAGGTCTTACAACGGTTATGCCCAGTTTGCAGTCTCCGCCTGAGCCATTTAAGTACACGCGTAAGTCGGATATGCGATTATGCGTCGTAGGCTTATAAAAAAACTTTTTGTTGTCCGGTGACTTTGACTTTTGAACTTCTGAAGTGAAAACTAGCACACCGGCTACTCCTGTTTTGAGTAACGTTCGCAACAATTTCGCTTTTTTATCCGCCTATTTATTTTTGAGTTAGAAGCCCGTAGCAGAGATGGAACCGGGTCAAACAAATTAACCTGTGACCCGACCCGACCCGGAAAAATTGAAAAGTGTACAATGCCCAACAATAGGCCTAATAATTATATTTGGCATCCATATTTTCATGACTTTTTCACGATGACCTTGATGATCGTGAAACTTCAGCTCAGATAATATTAAATAGGCCTACCGGTACAGCGCGCAGTTCTAATCGAAATTTCTTTACGATCGTGCAGACGTCTTATGTGTCATGTACTGCGCAGTGCGCTTATAGGCCTAGTTGTTATTGATCAAGTTTTCTTGAGAGCTTAAGCAATAGCAGTGATGACCATTGGGAGCTGACAAGACTGGTTCCGTGGCTCGATCGTTGCGAGTGATCTTGCATGCCGCAGAGAAACTGCGCTGAGACTTCGCCGATGACGAGCGAATTTTTCCAGCTTCAACAGCAGTGGAGACTGACGACTGTTCTGTTTCCACCAAGCGAGCAGATCAAACACACTTCCTAGCTCACGACCAGTTGTTCTTTAGCCTACGCGCCGGCAAAAGATTTAAGAGATTCACAGGTATCAATAATGTATAAAACGACGACATGTGTTCTTCAATACCACTACGTATTGTAGATAGGTCAACATCCCATGCACAATAGTGCATGGGATGTTGTCAACATGCCAGACTCATTTACTGCGTTGATTGTTGCTTTCACTTCTAAACGACGCCAGTCTGAAGGTTGCTAGCATCAGTGTCTCACTGCACCGCGGGAGGATCATTTGAATACGGTAGCCTGCAGCGCAATAAAACTGACAGAGAGGCTGGACCGATTGCACGGATGTAATTAACACATACACAGGCGACGTCAATGGACACTTGCTTATAGCTTTATGATCGCTTTTGACAATGTTGCGATTGTGTTCTGCTAAGAGATCTTTAAGCAGTAAAGAGTCCCTGGTTCCGCACAAAAAAAGCTAACTGACTTGCAATAAACGAGTCTGCTGATCTTTCGATAACCGGGTCAATACACCGGGTCCAGTCTTTAAAAACCTAGACCTGAGACCCGACCCGGCCAAAATCGTTGACCCGGTGATCCAATGACCGGGTGACCCGTGACCCGTGACCCGTGACCCATCTCTGGCCCGTAGGCGCATAGAGCATAGTGGCATACGTACAGACAAACAGACGGACGGACACGAAGCATAATGCGGCATGTGGGGACGGCCGCATAATAAGTACGAGACGTGCATGCAGTTTTCTTGTAATGTTGTCTACCGGTTGTTGCCACCTTCGTTTGCTTGATAACATCAACGAATTAATGTCCAAGACTTCTTCCTATCGATTTGTCCAGAGACGCATCGAGACGCCATCCGTCACTGCCGTGGGATTTCGCAGAACTCTTCATGCGGACCGATAGCATCGCAGAAAGATGGAGCAACCGCACACACTGGCTGAACGCACCGACTCAGCAAATGGGGGCAGACTTTGTGTGAGTTCTGGGGACATGTGCTGGACATGTCGATCCAGCAAAAAACGCAAAATGTAATAATGCTGCATTGTATGTGCTTGCTCGGAGTAGGAAAAAATAGCCATACATCCCAACCGCTTTTAAATTACTTAATGCTCAAAGTTATTTATTTAGTTGTATAAATTTTACACTTTTTCTATTTTTGGTAAATTTCTAAATAAAACTTAACAACTACTATAGTTTTAGGATTAAAGTTGGGTGCTAGCCTATCTTCTACTGTGTAATCAGTCGCATGCGTTTCTTGTATGTTCTTATATCCTTCTGTGCAAGACAGACAAAGAGAACCATGTGCAGTAGGCTATATGTATAAGACAAAACTTCTGTCTCGTGGTTCTCTCTGTCTGTCTTGCTACCGTGTTTTATTGGCGAATAAAACTGCGTGCATCTTGTGAACGAAATATAAGTCACAAGTATGAAAATCATGGCGTCCTATATTTGGGACACAATAATAACAAAATACACGAGGCCGGCCAATCAGCAATGTCATGATTGTATCTCCACTCCCCACTGCCAAGTCTCAGGTTAAGTTCCCATTATCTGATGACAGTCTGTTATCAGAAGCAAGAACGGTCAACTGCGCGTATACAGGGAGTTGACACGGTTCACAGTAGACACTGCATGACGTCACGTCCTCGGAGTAAAGACTGCCCATCGCATCTCTCTCTCCCCCGCCTCTTTTTCCCTCTTAGGTCCCTTTCCAGTTTCATCACTCTACACGTCTTAACTCTTAATGCATCAAAATGTTGTACAGACACAGTCATTTGCTAGTCGAGTTCCAGTACCCATACCTGACGGTATCTTAACGATTCGTCGAATTGACATAAAAACACTAAAGTCAATCAAAGCCACGTGAATAAATGAAACGAAACGTTTTAAAATGTTTCAGCAAAAATGCAAAGGGCTTAAAGATAAGAGGTGGTTACGTGGGCCTAAAATGTTCTAGGTTGCAAGACTTTTAGCACGATTTCGGTTTGTTAAAGGTAAAGATAAAAGTAAAGTCCATTAGTCCAAAACCTGCCATAGCGCTTCTTACGTGAGATAGACTCAAGACCAGAAGCGCTTTACAATCTTGGAAAATTAAAATGGTTGAAAATGAGCAAAGCTCTTTATGAAAAACTCATTGCAGTACTAACTACCTACCGAGCAAAAATGTTTAGCAAAAATGTTCTGGATGTAACCGCGCGTATATAAAACATTTCTGAAAATGTTTACATAACAGTTTTAAAATGTTTTAAAAACATTTTACGTGAAACTTTGGCTTAATGCGGCGTATATATAACGTATTAATAAAACGCACGGCACGTAAACAAATTTACCCACCGACAGGCTTTCCATGGTGAAGACTACGACACAAGCATCAGTCTACAACGCAGTTTTTGCGAAGAAAGAAATAGCGCGTAAAGTTCGTAATTCGTATAGGCTACCTATTTTGTCTCATGGATGCTGTCGCACGCGTTGACTAAGTTATATCGGCGCGGTGTGACCATGTCACTAACAGCAGCAGCAGCAGCAGCATTCAATATTGATGGAGGAAGGCGTGTCGGTCGGTCAGTGGGCTGTGTGACGCCTTGCTCTGGCGAGATAAAGCGTCGTACATCACTATAGCCGGAATAGGCCTAGGCACTGTGCGCTGCATGGACGCACGACACAACTCACATCAGCGGCTTCACTATAACCACAGCCAGCTTCCACACAAAAACGACACGACGAGAACATTTTATTCGTTTTCCCTTAACCGCACTACATTACGTCTGGAAAAAGTAGGGGGTTACTTTTTCCGGACACACAGTCACTGCATGCACTTCGATCTGTTGAAGATTCACTTTGTTTATGTTGACAGTTCACATAAAAGAAAATTTTAAAAATGTGAAATAAAATCACCAAAGTGCAAAGTTAGGCCTAAATATGCCACTAACAGCTAACAATCGAATCGATCCAGCACTTCTTACAGCAATCAAACGCTGTGATAAAACTCACATTCACTAGAAACAAACCAACGGCCAGCCACGGGCGTGACCATTAACGACAACTTGTTGAAACAAGAAATTTGAGCTAATGCTCATGAGACGCGCGAAAGCCTATAGCAGTTCCGGTCCAGTAGTTTAGCTGGAAATTGGGATGTTCACGCTAAGTTAATATACAAATATTAAATTCTCTATCTGGATCGCATAACGATAGTTCCGTGGCGCCACCTTGTTAATGTGTCGCAGCCCAAAATCGCCAAAAAATCCATAAAACCCCTTATTTTGGCGTTCAAGGTCATTCAATGTCAATGAATTTGGCGCCAATCGAAAGCCAGTGTACGACTTCTTATTAGTGATTAATAGTAACCTAGGCCCTATCTCGCACCGTTACTGAGATACAGCGACTTATTGGCCAAAAATCGCAAATTTTGCCCATCCCATTTTATTTAGCGCCCTCGTTCGGGGTGACCCCCTTCGAATTTATGGAAAAGCTTTACGGTTCTTGAAACTAGAGTCTTCCAGGCAGCCGAAGGTGAAGATTTGGTGATCCTATCTTGCACTGTTTTTGACTGATCCTCCCGTGTGACGGACAGACGGACAGACAGCATTGCGATGGCTAAGACGCGCTGAAAACAGTAGCTCCTTTCGCGCGTAAAAACAGTACTTCAGCTGTTTAGCAACAGCTTGTTGTAGGCCTACAGCATTTAAGAAATCCACTAGAAATCGAAATCACTGGAGTATGAGCTTAGACAATCAAAGAGTCTTCAAACTAACTTGTTGAACTTTGACGATCTTCAGAAGAAAGTCGGTTTCGCACACGTGTTTAGTGGCCACTTTGAATTAATGTATAATGCAGATGCTAAGTGGTCAACGCTTGCCGCCTCCGATGGCGAATGGGTCGGACTCTTGACGCCGCGAATAATCCCGGATCAGTCGTTGGATTAGCACTATCACTAGTGCATCGATCCACCAAGAAGACCACACACAGCGATCGATCGATCGACATTAGACAGCATGCGCCGGTACCACACCGGAAGTACTGCGTGTAATGATGTAGATTGAACGTCAGCTAACGGCCACTTTCCCGCCATCTTTACACGTCACTGGCTACAGTAGCTTGCATCACGCACCATCCAAGTCCATTTATCATACACGTTTACTCGTAGGCTCCACTTGCTTCAATCTCATCATATTATACGTGAAATTTATAGTGCCCCCACTACAGAGAAAGTGAAAGACCAACCACTGGTGCATGACAACGCCAATGCATCAATCGATAGCAAAGGCAAGTGTCACTCCTATGAGGTAGGCTAACAATCAACTTTAAAATATTCCCATAATGCAAGTTTTCCGTGTACAAAGTGAGCCAAAAAATTGTAACCTTTTTTCACACCTTATAATTTCACCAAATATTAACCGATTTTCAAAAATTTTTCGCCGTCGGAATTAGGAGACAATTTGTAATAAAACTGTCATTATAAATCCTACCACACCTCAAGTATATTGCTACACTATTTTGTGAAATGTCAGAGTCTTAAGAATAACAATTAAAAACAAGACGACTTTTGCAACAACACCTTTTAAGAAATTAACAACAATGTGTTTGTTGTCTCAGTTATTGTCTAAAAAGTCATATATCACAGTTTTCACATCAAATGTTCAATGTGTCCGCCTTGCTGCTGGACGACGCATTTAAGGCGGCCAATGGCGCGATCAACCAAACGCTGCGGCACTTTGCCCCACTCAGCGACAATGGCTTTCTTTAGCTGGTTGACTGACGTGAATCGTCAACATTGATAGGCCATCTGTTGAAGGGCATCCCGAATAGCATAATCGATTGGATTTAAATCTGGGTTGTTTGGGGGCCACATGCCAGGCTCGATCAACGTTGATCACGCAACTGGTCAGTGGCGTCACCGGCTTGAGTGCATCGTCTGATATTTCACAAGGTAGTGTAGCGACACACTTCAGAAGTGGTAGGACCTATAGTGATAGTTTTATTACAAATTGTCTCCTGATTCTGACAGTGAAAAAAAATTGGGAAAATCGGTTAATATTTGATGAAATTATAGGATGTACAAAAAATAGTGCCATTTTTTGGCCCACCCTGTAGATCATTCGTATAAGATGCTGTGTACAAGCAACACAATAAGTCCACAGCAAATGGAAGTAATGGACTTCTGGTTTAGGCCTACTCTAATCGATCCGATCGCATCAGTTTATAGCCTACAGCTTCGTACGTAACAGACCGCTGCATCACATTCACGTATGAGACATAACCGGAACAGGATCAACAATGTAGTGTTTGTACCACGGATAATATTGGGCTAAAGGTAAATGTACACTAATCACCAGACAAAAAGTGACTAATTTACAATATCATTGACTCATCTGCATTAAATTATTGTACATCTATCCTAATAGAGCGTATTACAGGTCTTACTTGTTCGTCCGTCCGTCCGTCCGTCTGTCTGTTCCATACGCACCCCTAACTCGAAGACAACACAGGCATAGAGAAGAAAATGCTGTGAACGTTCCGTTCAGTGAGAATGGTGACAGATCAAGGTCGCAGAACGTCATAAACTTATACGGAAACACAGAATAGACGTGAAAAACACAAATTCACGTGATTAAATTACGAACGCGTACGACGCGCGCCAACAGAAAAGCGGATTTCTAATGGAAACTTTAAAAAGTGGGCCTAAGTGCAATGTTATTAAGTGCATATACATGTGGCTGTGCGAACGACCGCATAATACGCCGACATATTTTTTTCTAGTTTCTTCATTCATTCATTCATTCATTTTATTCTTTAAAAAAGCTGACAAACGCAGCTTATAAGACATATAGTCAGTAACCAAGTACAGCAAATCTGACATAAGCCTAGTTTGCAAAGATATACACATCAATAGCTGTCTCTGTAAAGCATGCGAATGACAAAGTCACGTTCGTTGAGATAAGTAGTTTTGTTAAGCAGAAGTTTGTCATGAGAGCGTGGGTCAAAAGATGACGGTCGGCGATCCGGAATCAGGGGCTGAAAAACGTGAGCAGAATTGTGTAAAATTTTACGAAACAGTTTATCGTCAGCAGAGTGAAATAGATCATCAACAGAGGCGTCGTCGTTGTCGTCCAGGTACCCGAGACGTCGGCAGCGCCTCAGCACAGCATTCAGCCGCGCCCGGTCAGCAGCGGAGCACAAGCCTGACCAGGCTGGCGAGCAGTAGGTCAATCTGGAAATCACTGTGGCTCGGGCGACATCGCAAATTGATTCGCGAGGTAATCCGTGCGCTCGCAGGACCCGCAGCGCACAAAGCTGCCTGGAACACGTCGTGAGTAAGTGGCTGACATGGTTGACTGCCGTCATCCGGTCACAATATACATCTTATACATCGTTCTGGGTTTATCGTTACGACAGCAGCCATGAACTCAAAAACTAAATCAAGCCTATATCATGAAATTCGTCCGGATAGTATTGCGTTAAGTGATTAGAACTTGCTTACCTAGATTAGACGTACAGATGACGATAACCAACGACGACACACCTGTGCGTGAACAACGATGAAAAATACGCTGTTATTCAACGCAGCAACGACCGAATACCAAAGCGTGGTGGCGCCTTCCCATCTCAGACTGCAGCAGCGTTGAAATCTGTTTGACTACGCAAGACCTCGGGTCAACCGCATCAACAGAAGACGTCCTTTCGCGACTGTTTTACGGCTGTGACGTGACGATCTCGCTGCGCGTAGCACGGTTCAATGTTGCGTCACAAATGACGGCACTCGCAGCTGTTGTAGCAGCACAGCAGCAGCTCAGCCTGCGCGGTCTATTGGCGTAACGAGACACGCAGGCGTCGACGGTGACGCACGTCAATTTTCCCACGTCGTAGTAATTTAACCTCGTCTGCGCCGTACTCAGGGCTCGAAAATTGGTCCGAAAAACCTAGTTTTTTAAAAAAGTTTTTAAAAAAGAAAACCTTAAAAATCTCAAAAGTTTCATTTTAAATTGTTAGTTTTCATTTTGCTGTGAAATTTATTACAATAGACCTAGAGCATATTTTAATTGTGATTTTTAAGTTATGACGTCAATTATGTCATTGTGTCGTTTAGGCTTAGCTGTGCCGTAGTCATAAGAGAGGCCTATAACATGTTTTTCCTGGGTCGTAATTTTGTGCACGGTGTTCATTGAACACTAAACCAAAAAACCTTTAAAACCTATAAAACCTAAAACCAAAACCTAAACATTTTTGTTTAAAAACCTAGGTTTTTCACACTCGATAACTAGCCACTATAACGCATATTAGCTATGGTAATTCTGTCTCTTGGTGCCTGTCTTGGTGTCTGTCACGTCTCGGTTCCGTTCCAAGACCATGTGAGATAGAGACTTCTGGTTTTCACCACATGATAGCTTAGTGTCTCTAGTATTTCGTGACAGAATTTCATATCACTGGTAAAAAGGGTCCCCATGAATGAGGGGGATAAATAAAGGCACCCCTTTAAAAGCTGTTATTCTACCGTTATTGGCTCGTTTTAACGTGAAAATGGCTGCAGATAGGCGCAGACATGCTGCTAGCACTGTGGACGAACTTCTTAGGAATGTCAACATCGATGACCTCAAATGACCATGAACCCCAAAATAGGGGTTTTTAGTGAATTTGTCGCGATTTCGGGCTGCGAAATGCATTTCAAGAATGGCTGGAGATAGACCAAAACAACCTGTGTATGAACTTTTCAGCATTAAATGTAGATTTTAGCAATCCTAGTCCGGACCCTCTATAGGTTCAAGGAGGCCTGCGCACGCGGTTGTCAAAGAGGGGAACCCCCTCCAAAAATACCTTGATTGACCTTGAACCCTAAAAATAGAGGTTTATAGCGATTTTTGGCTGCAAAAGAGTAAATTGCGACGAAATGGATGGAGACAGACCAATAATACCTGCGAACAGAAACTGCGCTATAAACTCTCGCGCGTCTGATGAGCATTAGCTCAGATTTCTTGTTCCAGCCCTGGCCGTAAACCTACTTCGGCGGCGTGCTCAGTGAGTGGTGTGATACGTGGTTAATCTGTAACGGTTGGTCAAGGATTCGTTTACTCCGGGCCCAAACTTCATCTTCAATAGAGTAGTTGAGCATAAGGTGGGATGCGCCCACCTGTGTAATTTCATATGGCAGATGACGTTGCAAACGCTCCGTAAGACGGATTTCTACGTCGAGTAGAAATGCATACAGAGTTATGTACAAAGTGTGCCAAAAAATGACCCAACTTGTTTTTGTCAGAACTTCGTCACATCTCCACCAAATTTGATAATTTTTGGCAAACAGATAGCCAAGACGATAAAATTATGTGAGGTACACTCGCTGTCCACAATTATAGCAACGCACTACCGTGTAAAACGCAGATAGGCCTACTCCAAATTGTTACATTACGCCTAGGGACAGTAGAAAATCACGGAAACACGAAAATTCGGCAAATGGCGTGATTTAGCCAAAATACCGTGATTTTGCGTTTTTACAAGAACTTTTGTTTTAATTAGCATTAAGTTGAAGTTTATTGCGTGATTTTAGCACAAGAATATTCGCATTTGCCTCTGCTACTGAAGTCCTCCTCTTGCTTTGTTACTTACAGGCTCAATATGTGAACGTGACGTTATACAGGGTGGTCCAAAAACCGGATACCCAGTTTTATTTTTGGGATAACTTCGGTAATTCAGCACCGATTGTAACCATTCTTTTACTGTTACAAGCAGACATTTATGGCACGTAAACGTGAAGTTCTTCCACCCACCGCAACTTTATTGTGTAACCACATTACCTAGCAAAACAAACACTGTACAGGTGGACACTGCAGCAGGATGGAGCGCCAGCGCACACCGCCCGGACCACGAT
>Ga0056128_1004766_pt1 | contig 17009 bp, 5 predicted proteins | sample WorMetLIZISLAND2_FD_71113 | JGI IMG/M metagenome (GOLD analysis project Ga0056128, IMG submission 71113) | Marine gutless worms symbiont microbial communities from Max Planck institute for Marine Microbiology, Germany - Olavius geniculatus... ... | reverse complement strand
GTTTTAAGCTTGCAGTAAGCCTCCAACATTGCACCCCATACGTGATAGTCCATTGGGTTTATATTCGACGAATTTGGTCTTTTGTGATGATATCTGGACAGCTGGCCCGCAACCAGTTTTCTGCGCTGCGCGGCGTTGTGCGCTGTGTGTGCTGACAAGCCCGACGCGCCGTTCTGCTGGAAGATGAATCCGGTGCGCAGACGGCAATTGCTTTTAAGGAACGATAGTTTAGTGATAATTTATAGACAATACAAATTGCTGTTTATCAAAACGTCACTGTGATGTCATCGGCAGTAACGTGTAACCATTTTTTGGAAAATTAAATAGCATTTTTAGCATGATCATTTTCAAATGCCAAAAAATCGGTAGGCGGTCATGTTAAAAAATCTATAACTTCGTCGTTTATTAACAGAATCACATTTTACTTGGCTGTTAGATGTAGAAGGCTTCAGTAAATAAAGCTGTAAAATTTCGTATTAAAATCCCAAACGGTTGCTGAGAAAACGACGAAAAAATTTAGGGGTCCACTTTTTTCTGCCGCACAGTGTATATCCGTTACAGACGACAACGACGACGACGGACAGACAGACAGACGACAACCGTACCGTAAGCTAACTGTCACTAAAGTCCGGTCGGCTAAAAACAGAAACGAAGATCTTATATTCGTATAAAATCTTGCATTATACGAGTAGATCTGGTGCTAAATCTGCGGCTGTGTTAGATCGCGTACATGATACAGGCTGTTTCGTTGTTGTTTTTTTACGCGCGACAGCGTGTGATGCTTCGCGCGTCCTAGCCATCGTCTAGGCGTTTGTCTGTGTCTGTGTGTGTGTCCGTCACACCCTGATACTGTATCAAAACGGCGAAACCTAGAAACACGAAATCTTCACTATGGGCTACCTCAAGGACTCTTGCTTATCGTGACAGAATTTCGTGCCCCTGGGTGAAGGGATTCCCTTTGAACGAGAGCGTCAAAGAGGGGTACCCCTTAAAACGTTAGTTTGCCACTATTAGCTCGTATAGTGTGAAAACGGCTGCAGTGTGGTACAGACATGCTGTTTATCATAGGCCTAACAAGCACTGGTGACGGGCTTTTTAGATTTATCATCATCGATGACCTTGAACGACTTTGAACCTCCAAAATAGTGATTTTTAGCGAATGTTTCGCAATTTTTGGCTGCAGGGCACATTTCAAGAGTGATTCGCGACAAAACAAATTTAAATAGACCAAGACAATTTGCACATAAAATTTTCAGCATTAAACGCAGATTTTAGCAATCCACTTTCCGACTCCGTAGATTCAAGGAGGCCTGCGCACGCGAGCGCCAAAGAAAGGCACCCCTCTAAAAACTGGTTACTTTTACCAATATTGGCGCGTCTATAGCGTGAAAACAATTGAAGATAGGCATAAACATGCTGCTTATAGTTAGCAATTGTTCTTGTTACAAGCACTGGTGACCAGCTGTTTAGCGGTATTGACAACGATGACCTCGAATGACCTTGAACATTCAAAATAAAAAGTTTTTAGTGTTTTTTTGCGATTTGCAACTCCCGTGCACACTTCAAAGGTGAATTGCGACGAAATGGCTAAAGATAAACCAAGACAATCTGCGAACAGGAACTTCTAAGGCTGTCGCGCGTTTCATGAGCTTTGTTCAAATTACTTGTTTTACGAACTGCGACAAATGTGAAAATTCCCGAAGTGTCACGGCGCGCCGGCGCACGTCAGTTTAATTGACTACTAACCAGCGATGATCACGTGGTGCGGGCTCGTCGCTGTTTGACGTCACTTCCGGGGCGTTCTGTGTGACGCCTTATTCGACGCGACGGTCTGTTAACGATCCTCGACTCTGCACGATCGGCTTCAAATCGCCGACTGTCACGACATTGGCGTGCGCTGTCGCCCAACAAGTTTCCAACGAACCACAGAGTTTATTTCGCTGGCAACTTAACGTTTTCAGCCGAAATAATGACTTTTTTTAGGTCATGGTTACATTTTTTAAATTGTTTTTTTTTTCGCAAATCTTGCAAAAAAGTTTTTTTAGCATAACCTCACCACGTTGCATGCACAGATGTATCGTTTTTACGCGGCCTTACAAAATTTGCTTTTGTAAGTAAATAAATAAGCAAGTAAAGTGGGAATTTACATAGCACTAAATTAACCTCTAATGCGCTCGTCACCCTAGTACAGACTAAACAAAACTGTTTCGAAAAATTGTTTGAAACTGTCAAATCAAAACTTTGACCGACTGAAACAAAATTTGCTGGAAATTTCTTGCGTACCAAAAGTTGTGGACTTGCTAAAAACTACTAAACGCAATTGCAGTGTCGATCGTCAACGATTGCTCTGTAACGAGCCTACGCTATTACCAGTGACTATTCTAGCGACAGCTGGGCTTCTTGTTTAAGAATACGTCGTATTATAACGTATTTTATTTTATGTTACAGAAATTCGTAAAAAATAGGCAACTTAAATTTACGTACAAAACATTTCAGTCTACTGTTTTATTTCTGAATTGTTTCCTAAATTGGTTTCTAAATTGCTCTATACATAGTCGATGCACGTTTGTTGAATTTCAATAACACGATCGGTCAGTCAGCGAAATATTAGGCTACTTCAATAGAGAGCGGCGTAATAGCAGAAGGTATTCCGGAGTCGCAATGGGCGTGGTCAGCACCGCGAGCGAGCGTTGTCATTGGTCATTGAGCAAAGACGTCATCGTGCAGCAGCAGCAGCAACAGCAGCAGCAACTTGTATGTTGGCGACGCGGCAATCGACTGTCACCCAGCGACGCTATATAATCGACTGGAACAAAAGCTTTTTTTCCCATAGAATGATGCAGTCCGAACGCTTTGAACTGAGAGAGACCGCGATAACAGGTGCGTGGTAATATTTTCGTGGACTCGCCGACCGTTACGAAACAGAACAGCTTGGGTTTGCTAGCGCTTGCTGCGGAACTTTTCTGTCACAAATTGCGTGATTTTTTTTTAAATTTCCAATAACTACACTGTGAAAAACGGACGGATTATCGTATAGGTTAATTTTGTTTTTTTAGTATTTTTTATTGAATCTTCTAGTAACTTCTCATTGAAGTGACTGTTAAAGAGCCGTCACACCTCAAATGCTTCACTACACCAGCTTACCTTGTAAAATATTAATGGCAGAAGCAACACGTTAAGGCGTGGTGGTATTTTAACAATGACTTCGTTGCAAATTTGTTGCTCTGTGCCGGAGAAAACATTTTGGAAACAACGGCGACGCCGCGAAGATTCGCACTATTCCGACAGACACAACACTAATATGCACAGCGTACACATAATGTTCTGTAGGCCCACTGAGTCGAAAATATTATTTCGAACATGGCTTAAACCTGATAGAACTATCTTCGTAATTCCGACAGAATGAAAAAGAATCGACTGCACCCTGCACGTAGTTAAGCGTGATTACAACAGTAGAACGACATGATGTCATGGGATATGAGCGAGTGTTGCGTATGGTTGACTGAAACCAGGAGAGAAGTTCAGTCGTTTTCTGCCAAGTCTGTTATCGCTGTCTTTAAATGAGTTCAAGCGTGTTTGAGCGGCTACTGGTGTGACGCAACGGCATTCGAGGGCTTCAGCGTGAAGACGCGCGATAGAAGCCGCATCGTTTGCGACAGTGGATGCTCCTCTGATAACCTCGCCTGCAGCAAGTCAGACGAAGAGAACAGGAACAGAATATAGAGAAAAGCTTGCGGAAAACTCGTTGCGGAATTGTTTTCGGCATTTATGCTATCCGTTTTTGAGCGTGTTCCATAATATTTCCGCGAATGGCGTATTCTTTGTCATTTTGTTTCTTAAAAAAATAAATAAGCTGGCGTATACTTGTCAAATTCGTGCTGCTGCAGTTTCTTACATTTTTATAAAGTTTTCACAACGATTCAGCGTATAATTAATTTCTATTCACCTTCGCTGCCCGTTCTTCGTCACTGCATTCTTGACCAGTAAACTGTGTTCTTTATTAAGTTCTCTGTGGCATTTGTAGGCATACTATCAGTTTTGAATGCGTCACGCTATGTTCTCAACAGATGAGGGTGTTAGCGTTTCATAATTTTGTTTAAATACTTGCACCACGTGTGTAGAATCGGAATGCTATGCGTGCAAGCTGCCAATTCGCGAGAAATTCGTCATGAAGGTTCAGGACCTGGACCGCTGCTGGCACATCCAGTGCTTGACTTGCGTCGACTGTCATCTGCCGCTCCGAGACAAGTGCTTCGCGAATGGCGATCAGATGTTCTGCCGAGAAGACTTCTATCGGCCAGTATTACTACTAATATCATTGTTATTAGGCCTTATCTGTGACGATGGTTCACCGGAGATAAGTGATATCCGCACAATATACTTTCTGTAGGCTAAAGGTGCTTTCTCACTGCGCGCGTCAACGCGTGTTGCATATTCATGCGCCAACTAATCAAAGTGTTCTAGCCAGACTCAAATTATCATAAACAGAAGCTGTGACGAGACGTCCGGTAGTTATGTATCCGCTTTTCTAGTGTGAGGTAGCGCTTGGATTAGGGTTTGATTGAACAGTCGATTGAACAGTTTTGGTCGTCGGCGCTTTGCTGTTGCGGGCCCGTCGACATGGAATTCGCTGACTGGCAGTCTTCGTGTTCCAGAACTGAGTCTTGTCACTTTCAAACGTCAGATTAGTTGGCTCATGAATATGCAACACGCGTTGACGCGCGCAGTGAGAAAGCACCTTGGTTGATGGCGTGGTGTAGTGGTAACGCGTTTGATCCGATCAGCGAAGTTACTGTACGCCGGGCCCGGTTAGTACTGCGATGGGTGACTGCCTGTGGGCAGGTAAACCATTTCAGTGAATAACCAGCTGCCTAGGTCAACTCAGCCTTCCATCCCTCCAGGGTAGGTAAATCGAGTACCGGCCTATCTGGCTGGGGTTAAGGCAAGGCGTGTTCACTTTTGTCGGGTGGCAGGTAACACTGTGTGATCCCATATGACAAGTGACGCTCCGTAGCTCTGTGAGGGGTTCGCTCCTTAACAGTTATACACCTACCTTTACCTTTACCTTTACCTTTACCTTTACCTTAACTGTTCTGTCAGGTATAATAATACGACAGTCATTACAGACGGAGGCGACGGTGAGGGAGTAAAATTAAAAACACTGTTGTTGTGCCTGCTATTCCAGCTTAACAAACTTTCATGCAAAGAACAATAATGTTACAAGTTAACCTGCGTTCTTGCATCATAACTAAAGGCTAGTACAGAGCGACGTAAATGAACTGAACTGAACTGACATAGCTTATACCCCGTTTATACGATGAAGCAAACATGAAGCAAACGTATTCATAATACACGTGCACGACGTGTGCTCTAAGTTTGCTTCATGTTTGCTTCATCGTATAAACGGGAAATTCGTCTTTGACGAACTGACCAGTGGAGAAGCAGTAATGCATTACCGGTACAATGGGCACCGTCTAACGGCGTCGGCGGTCTACGTGACTACGCTCACGTACGCGTCAATCAATGACCATTGAGTTCGCCCTGCTTACTCATTGACCAGTTCGTCAAAAACCTCGCGATGTTTAATTCGTCAATTGGTTGCATCGATGCACATGAATATTCGTGATGTCCATGCCGAAGCATTGAATTTTGTGACGTCATGATGCATCGATGCAATCAATCGATGAATTAAACAACGCGAGGAAACTGAACCGCGTCAGTCCAGCTCTGTTCAGTTACGTCGCTCTGTACGCGCCTTAAAGATCATGCCGAGTGCTGGAACGTGATTGTACCGTGTGTGTGCAGTCGATATGCAATGAGGTGCGCTGGTTGCAGCGGCAAACTGCCTCCAGCCGAGGTCGTCAGGCGAGCTCAACAGTACGTCTACCACCTTGACTGTTTCACCTGCACCGTGTGTGGTCTCCAGTTCAACACTGGCGACCAATTCTACTTAGTGGCAGAGGACAGGAAACTCGTCTGTAAGGCCGACTACCTGACAGTCAACGCAACCAGTCAGTTCCGTCTTGTTCCGTCATTCTGCTCAATGAAATAAAACAATTCACCGATTAAATTACAGTTTGCAGCGATAAATTTACAGAGACCAGGACGTGCCCCGCAGGCTCACCAAAGCATTTATGGCAGATTTAGAACAAGTTTTAAAACGTAACAAAAGTTGGAACATATTACGTGAGAACGTAAAAACGTGCATAAAACCTTAGAAAATTTTGTGCTTCCAATTGTCGTTTCCGAAAAGGCTGTCTCGAAAAAAATGTATTAAAATATTTTTGCAGTTTGTACTTTGTTCTCAAAATTTTACTGGAAAACCTGTTTGCTTTTAGTCTGTTATGCTGCAGTAGCTTTCTTTATTTAATGTGTTAAGTTGTTTTAATGAGTCGTTGTGTAATATCACCTATGTGCCATGATATAAAAAATTTTTTTTCTTCAAATTTCTACCCCGTCCTTACGTTTTATCGTCCGCTTCAGCCGGAAGCCCATAATTTGTAAGCTTAATTGATAGGCTTAACAAAGACGTTGCGATTCACGCATAGACCACGGTAACAGCGTGTACCGCATGCTTATTTATTTTACTTATTTATTATAAAATCTACACGACGAAGTACAAGATAGGCAAAGAAAAGGACAGAGTGAACATATAAATAGAGTAACTAACATAAGAACGAAATAAAATGTAACACAGTTTGCGCTATGGGGACAAGCAGTGAACGGCAGCGGTCGGGTGAAACGTGTATGTAGAAGATAGCTGCGTCCCGGACGCTGACGACGGCGGCCGGGTCTACAGCGGCGCAGGCGGCAAGCGACCACGAACGACGATCAGCAGCCAGCAGTTGGATGCGTTGAAACGCGCCTACAACGACAGCTGCAAGCCCGCCAGACAGGTGCGCGAAAGACTTAGCGCCGAGACCGGGCTGGATGTGCGCGTCGTCCAGGTCTGGTTCCAGAATCGCCGAGCCAAGGAGAAGCGACTGAAAAAGGACGTCGGACGACACTACCCCAGACATCATCATCATCATCAGCAGCAGCAGCAGCATCGAAGCAACAACCCTCGTGTCACCGACGTCGTAGGTCACGACCTACTACTGCAGGCTGCAGATTCCGACGTCAGCTCAGAAACGTCGAACGATTACTTCGCGCGTAAGTTGGCCAGCCCATTGATGTAACTTCTGGTGCTATGTAGTAGAAATGAATCAAACTTGAACTGGGTTGTTGTATCGTAGTGTTCTACGAGTGGCAGTCCAATCAACGACGAACCGGAAACTGTAGTAGGCCCAACTTCAGTATCCAACTATTGAAGCAGAATAAAGCTGAAATCAGCTGACAACACCGTTCTACTGATGTGTAATAAACGTTTGGGAACATATTATTTTATACAAAAACGTGATTTTTACTCTGTTTTATTGTTTCCAGCGTTTTAAAATGTCAATAAAATTTATAATAAAATGTATTGACATTTACTATTAAATAAGTATTTAATACTGAACGGTAACGAAAACTGAAATGTTATTGATAAGAAAACAGCGAATTTTGTTTTAGAGAATTGGATTAATTCAGGCTTACTAATGTGTGATGACAAACATGGACGGCGCCAAAAGGGGAGGAGGCAGAGGGGGCAGCTGCCCACCCGTGCCCTTACCCTTGCCCCCTAGTTGCCCCCAGGAAAAATTTTATTGTGATAAAGTGCTTTCTGGGCACTTTATCATGCCATGCCAAAGTGTAACTTATTAAACGTCATTTTTGCAAAACAACCCATATATCTGCGAGTTTTTTTGCGTTTCCGAATATAAAAAAGCAGGCAAATTTGCGATTTCCATTGCACGCCCAAAAGCTAAATGTGCTTTAGCTTCAGGGGGCTTCGCCCTTGACCCCCAACCAGAGGCTCTGCCCCTGGACTCCGCTACATCTTTTCAATGCATACAACAAGTGCATGAGGTCGACATTTGGCCCACACACAAAAATTATTGCCCCCTGTGCCATGGCCCTTACCCCCACCGTTTTCCCCTTGCTTCAGATTCATAGCCCCGCCCATGATGGCAAAAGTTTAACGAATATGAAAAAAATGCATCCTGAAGCAAAGGTTTTAGTCAGTAAGCCTACGTCAAGTACAAAAGGACCACGTTTTTAATCGTTTCTTAGTTCGACGTCAGGATAGTTTTAAAAAAAAATTATTTGTTGTTGTATACAAGCGTTTACTTAATTTTTTTACATTCGCTGATATATTATTTTACACGTGTACATGGTTGGCGATGCAGAAGACGTCTGCGGACCGCAGCTGCAGCAGCAACCGGCACATCATCAGTTGCACGCCGGTGATGTAAATGCTTACCCGCAGTGCTGTAACACGGTACACGGTCACGAGCTTGTCAGCGCAGTGACACCGTCATCTCACGAATTTTCCTCTGGCGGCGAATGTCTGCGCTCATTGCTTACTGGCTGTGGCAGAGGTGACGACATTGCCCGCAGCCTGCTTGTCAACCTACCTTCACGTGGACTACGCGGACACGAATTGCTTTCCAACGAATTCTACGCGTCTACGTTGTCGGGACCCATTTCACCGACGCCGTCGCCCTACTGACTGCAGACAGTGACGTCATTTCAGTAAATCAAGGGAGTTTCACTCTTTCCCCTCTTTTCTTCTCCTTCCCTCCTCTTTCCCCAACCCCCTTCTCTTTCCCTCTCCGCTTTTCTTACCCTCCCCTCCTCTTAGAAGTCGTGCCTCTTAGCTAGATGGTTTAGGGGAGCGTTAATGTAAGTTTTCCCATCGGAGTTTGGGGCAAAGCCCCAGCCGAAATCAAATTTGATGCATTTTAGCCTTGAAATGTGACAATTGGTGGCAACGATTTGAATGATTTTTCTGAGAAATCACCTGACAAATTTCGTGCAATTTACACAGTAAAGGTCAGTCGGGGACCACGCATTTGTCGTCAGTCGTTTACGCAGGACTCACTCAGGGAAGAAATTGAAATCATAAATCCATGGCGGGTCCGTAACCGCCTTAGCTCCCATAAATGCCGCCCCGACTGCACACCGATCATCAACGTGCTCCATGATGCTAGCCTATGGTGGTCACAATATGTAAAATAAAAAAACAATTCTTGGAAAATGTCTTGCAAATGTTTTTACGTGACCACATCTAAAACGTTTCTTCCGGTGTTTTATTTTGTACGTAACCACTTCAGATCTTCAAGCCTTGCGCAGTATTGCTGAATGTTTTGTAAGAACTTTATGCCTGGTTGTTCCTGTCTGTGTAATGCCAAATAGCAGTATTTTATAGGGTGTTTACACGATCCAGCAAACTTCCAGCAAGCGTCCAGCATTAGCATGTGTATTTTGAATACATTTGCTGGAAGTTTGCTGGACGTTTGCTGGATCGTTTAAACACCCCATTACGCGATTAATTGATATTTTGCAACGTTTTGCGGTTTTTCACGTGCACCGGTACCCACGTCATTAGGCCTGAGCGATAGCTAAGTATCTGTAAAATGTTGTATACTTGACTTAATGCGGGAAAAACAATATCGGATGTGTAGTTAAACGTTGCATATCACCATCCCATCATTTTATTGCAGAAATGATACCAGCAACAACACTAACATGGCATAACATAAAAAAATCACAACAGGAACGAGTCAAAAGCTAAAATAGCTTTTACAGGGATTCGCCCCTAATCAGGCACAAATTTACACAAATGATAGGCAAAAAACGATAACAGTTAGGCTAACTTAAATACTAGCCTATACAGTCTCAAAGAATAGAGAGTATTACTGTAGCAACTAGCTACTATAGCTATATTCGCTAGTCTGCTACCGTCAGCTTTTGCTTCAGTCTTTTTTCTATCGTGTAGACTATACGGACGGCGAAGTTACACCATTTGCGTTTCCACGCTGCCACGAAATAAGGTAACGATATACAACAGCACGTAATAATTATATTAAGATTATGACAAACTAGAAACTAAAAGCGATCATCGATGCCTTAAACTTCCGCCGAAACTAGAAATGGACTTAATATCGGGGTCATAAGTAGGCCAACGCTTGAAAATTTTCCGAATCTAAATTGTGATCCTGATCGCCATCAACGTTTCATCACTTCGTTTTTGGCCAGTTCGTACCAGTCAAAAAAATTTATTTGAAAGCGTTCACTATTCATAGCTATTTTTGACTGAAGAGGTAATTGCTTTGACAACCCCCTATCTCTTCCGGCCTCCTCCCAAAAAAATCATTAAAATCCGTTATACCGTAACATTACACTGTACACTATCCACATCTGGGGGTGGGTAGACTGACACCGGTCCAGCCAAGTTCGTCGCATACCTTTTGTGTCAATAAAACACCAATAAATGAAATAACGATAGCCCTACTTATAGCAGTAATCTTCACGAATTAAGACAACGGGGAAGCTATAGTTACAATTCACGCGTTAGGCCCATGTGCCAATTGATGAACGCATATCAAAAAAATGTTAGTCAGGTGGTTGGAATTATGCGGGGGGTGCCGCCTAAGTTCTAAGTCCCAAAAGGCCACATTACGCGTATAGCATGTCCCGCACATACCTCTAACTCAAAAACAAAAAGTCACAGAAAAACCTAAATCGGTGCGAACGTTTACCAGAGCGGAAGTAGGCCTAACTGCAGAGGTGCCAATTTTCAGATCAAATGTCAAAGGTCAAGGTCACCGAACGTCAAATGTCTCAGCAACCCGCACAACGATTGTGACAACGCTACGCTATACTGTCAAGCGTGAGAGGCTCGGCATCTGGAAAAACGGCTTCATATACTGTGTCTGCACTGGTCACCGCTGTACATAGGCCCGTCGAGAGGGTGGGGTAAGGGGTAAGCTACCCCGGGCCCCGCGACGTTTGAAGGGGGGGGGGTCCCGCCGTCGCTCAGAAATATAAAATACACCAAAATGCACCGTTTAAAAAAGCAAAATTTAAAAATTTTCTCCCCAAAGGGGCCCCGAGAAAAAGTTTGGGGCCCCGCGAGAATGTTTCCCCGGGCCTTGCTGTGGCTCTAGACGGGCCTGGCTGTACCTTCGCTAAATATTGACCAATTTTCAAAAATCATTCACTGCCACGAATTATTCGTAATAACTTTGTCATTAAATACCCCACCGCATCTCAGATGCGTCGCTACATTACCTTGCGAAATATGCATTTGCGAGAACGAGAAGGCCATACTCAGACAAAAATAGTTATGTGAAAACTTATCCTTCGAGACAATTTCTACTAATCTTCTCATTTAAATTCAATTTAATTACCTTATTTTACAAGGTAGCGTAACGAAGTTACCCGTTCCAAACGCCTTTACGAAACGGGGGGAGCGTCACCGCGTTAGTGAGAAACTTTAGGGGCAGAATGGAAATAAATTCGGAGCACCCGTAATCTCCCGTGTCGGTAATTTGCGGTTGCAACTTCCTGTCCCAGCTATGTTTTAACGTGAAACTGACAATGTTAAATTTATGAAACCGATCACAGTATTTAATCGCGACGATTCAAGAAATAGTGGTTCCGTTCTACTGAACAGTGTTGATCGGCTGGCTGCACTGGTGATGCGTTCTGGTCTGATCCTCATCGTTGTCGTGCGTCCACCAGTGCGGCCAGCTGCCAGACGCGGTACGCGAACAGCGGAAACGCACCGGCCACATGGCGCAGACACACGTCCAGCTGTGACGACAGACGACGACGTAACTGAGCTGCTACCGTTGCGCCGCCGCCGCCGCCGCCGTCAGCCGCCGATGAAATGTTGTTAGCTGCCGTTAAGCTGTCGTTAGCCGCTGATGCCACTCCGCTAGCCGCCGTAAAGCCGCCGTAAGCCGCAAACGAAGCGTTGTTAGCAGCCGATGCCACTCCATTAGCCGGTACTACGCCATTAGCCGCCGTCAAGCCAGTCGCCAATGGACCGTTATTAGCCGCCGCCACGCCATTAGCCGCCGCTACACCGCCGGTACCTGCTACCGCAACGGCATCAGCGGCTGTCAGGACTCGCTCAATACAGTCCAGCACGTATCCGACGTTCTCGAGCTGGCAGGCGGCCGGCAAAGACTCTTCATCGTCGTCATCGTTTGAGGCGGTTCGACGCAGTTTTTCGGCGACGTCAGCGACGGCATCCAGCAGCACGTCGACGATCTGAGTCCGTAGACAGTCACTGGACGACAGCGTCAGCAGCAAGTCACTCACCGCACCCTGCTGAGTGCTGCCGCCGCTGCCACGAGACTTTACAACCCACACATACACACACGCTTCGTTCACGATATACGACAAGTGGCGCCGTGAAGAGGGGGGGATTGAGGCAGCGGGCAATCGCAATTGCCTCCCCAGTTCACCTTAATTTTCGGCTGCCGGAAAAATGCCAGAAAATCTTTCTTTTTTGTCCGATTTTTTTTCTAAAAATGCTGAATTTGTCGCCAAAACCCATTCTAGGAAATTCACGGGCAAAAGCGAATTGTCGAGCAACCGTGATCTCCTATGTTGTAAATCTGCAGCAGCTCTTTCCGTCGGAGTTCAGTCGGGAATTTGCGCCGTCCGTTGGGAAATTGCATCTTTTCGCCCTGCCTACTAAAAACCTAGATGCGACAAAGACACGGATGCTGAAACTTACAATGTTAACTACAGGTGTGTGCCAGATCGAACCCATTTCACAGCTACGGAGCGTCACCTGCCACATGGGATCACTCGGGTGCCTGACCGCCGCGGGCCACCTTACGTTTTAACCCCAACCAGACAGTACCATACTCCATGTTTGAAGTAGACTACATCGGCTTTTGTTTAACATTTAAGTAATTAAGAATAGCAAGAAAGCACTCGCGAGACCGAAGATCCAGAGGCGATGACAATCAGAAATTGCTCATAAGTCTAAAAAATATTTGAATATTTGAACGCAACAGCGCTCCAGTACTTTGTAGATTGCTGAAGCGACTGTTTACATGTCAGGAATCTTCGTACCAAAGTTATCAAAATTTGATAATTGTTTTTCAAGTTACAGTCGAAAATGTTGTGGATGCTTTTTTGGGACACGGTGTATAATGGGCGGAAAGTTTGTCTGTTTGTCTGTCTGTCATAGCGCTCTGGCGCCTTCTGAGTTGCAAGGTCGAGGACCCCGACCGCGGCGTTTGAGTCCTTGGGCTTTAGGTACGTGCTTTCCACCTCCCCCACGGGCAGTTTAAGTGGGTGGGGGTTAAGTTGCTGGGTCTTCTTTCCCGCTAATTCTGCCAAGCCCGATAACTCCCGCGACGTAGTGCGGGGCCTATTCTAGTACGCATAATTTGCAATGATTGAACCTGGCTGGCGAGCTGATCGTTGTTGACGACGTGGTTGACGACGTCACGTGCAAACCGTTGCACCACGTCGCACACAGCAGCAGCAGTGTCACTGGTGACGTCACTGATGACGTCACACACGCGCGCCACCACCTCCACCGCGTGCACGGCCGCCGACTGACTGATGACGTCATCGTCGTCGTTGTCATGGCAACGACGCTGACGCTCGAGTACGGCGTCCAGTACAAGCTGTACGGTCGACGCCACCACGTGGGGGATCGTCCGACGCTGCATAGATGAAAAAAAACGTTTCAGAAAGTTTTTTAAAAACGTTAAAAACGTCAACATACCTGGCAGGAATAGAAACGTTTGAGAACGTTGGATGCAAAAAAGTTAGTAGTCCTAATTAGTTCAAAATCTCTTGCCAAATGCCTAACGCTACAGTGTAGGTGCACTACAGCTAGAACTGGAGAGAGAAATACGAAAAAAATATCATGATATCAATCGTGTGCTCATAAGACCAAATATCACTAAAACCACTGTGACCTATTTATTCATTTCTGTGGTTTCCAAAGTGCTTCTGGAAATTCCTCATCGAATTTCCAACCAACGTATTTTTAAACAAGAAAATTGCAAATACAAACAAAAACCTTTAAACGTAAAAGACGTAGAAGGAAAAAACGTTTATTACATCTACGGGGCGCTGGCTGCTGGCGACGGCTGTGGTGACGGAGTCGAGAGATAGGACTCCTGCGAGGAATGTGAGATGACGTGATAGCAGAACCTCCACGCCGCCGTCACCACAGTGCCGCCCTGACGTCGCCAACTCCGCGGCCCCTGCCCCTGTACTTGTATTACCCTGAGTGACAACGGCGCAGGCAGCCGCTTCCGAAGACGACAGCCTACTGGGCCGCTGGTCCAGCTGATCTGTGTGTGTGTGACACAGCACTTGCAAACAGACCGCAACGATATGTTAAGAAAAAACCCAGCTGTCGCTAGGATAGCCGACCGTACTGGTTGTCAGTGACCTTCAAGGTCATTGAAAGTCGATGATTTCCATGTCATTTAAAAGGGCACATGTATGCCACTTCATATTAGTGATTAATAGTAACCTCGGTCGTATCTCTCACCGTTTCCGAGATATGGCCAGTTTTCGATTTCATTTCTTTCCCCTCCCTTCAACCTTCGTTCAACCTCCAATTTGAAAATGTTCCCCTTGCACTAGATCGCTGAGATTTTGCATGCCTAAGTTTAACACACAGGGCTAATTAATCGTGTAAAAGTTTCTCCCTACGACCTAAAGCTTATACGGTGTTTACACGATCCAGCAAACGTTCAGCATTAGCACGTGTATTTTGAATACATTTGCTCCAAGTTTGCTGGATCGTGTAAACACCCCATTAGCCACAATACATCCGTTACAGACAGACGGACAGACGGACGACAAACATGCCAACACCTGGACCGTTACTTAAGTACGGTCGGCTAAAAAAGTTAAAATAGTGGTGTTAGCCTATAGTTCTTTATGCAAAGCCAATTTCAGAGCTACGAAGCGTCACCTACCTTATGAGATCACACTGTAACACAGGTGAATGCGCCCCGCCTTAATACCCGCCAGATAGGCCGGTACTTGATTTAACTACCCCGCAGGGATAGAAGAGTTGACCTAGGCGGCTGGTTACAAATTATTAGGTGGTTTACCTGCCGGCAGGCAGTCACCCATCCAACTACTAATCCGGCCCGGTGTACAGCAACTTCGTTGATCGGATACAACGCATTACCGCTACGCCATGCCATCACAGCCACGCGGGTGGGCCCACTCCTGGGCCGGCCACCAGGCGGCGTCGTGGAATAAAAAGGTGGCCTAGATGAGGCAGCAAGTTGCACATTTCCGACATACACTGCATGTTTCCGAAAAAAACATTATGAACGCTTAAAATTCGAATTTTGCTCTTAAATTTCCCCCAAGTGTGGTTTTCAGCATATATGTAAAAAACACTTTTTATGTTTTTTTTTTATTTTTTAATGTTTTTTGTCCTATTTTTAATGTCATGTTTTTGTTCCTATTAAAATATTAAAATATAAACGTACAAAATTAAAAATATTATGCATTTCTCATGGGCAAATAACGTTTAACTCTGTTTTCAATCTGTACCATAATCACGGTTACATAATAACATTCAGTACATTTCGGTATTTAGTCTTCACACACGGTAGGTTTTTTTTGTTTTTAACATGTTATTTTGCTAAATGTAGTTCAATGTTTTTATGTATGTTTTACATGTTTTTTACAAAAGTGAAAAACATGTTTTTCATGTTTTTTATTTGCAAATTAATGTTTTAACATCTATGGTTTTTAGCCCCGAATTTTGCATTTTTGAACGATAGTTTTCCGGCAAGTCGAGAATTTTTCGACAATTTTCAAGCAGCCAAAAATTTAGAATGGGCAATTGCCCCTGCCCCCACTCTGCCCTCCCCCTTTTGCCACGGTGCTACTGGGCCAGCCTATAGGCCTAGCCGTGCTTTGACATGCATCTTAGAGCACTACAGGTTTTCTTGCCCCCTCCCCCGTTTCTTTAACGTTATGTGATATAAATTTACCACTTACTTACATCTAGCCTTTTAGTTTGAGAATTTCTGTGAAAGTACAGAACTGTGGCAGAATATTTTTAAGAACAGAAATTTGAGGTTCTCCAACAAAAAATGATTGTGTGTACGCAGTCTAAGCGGCCCTTCATTATTAAGAGATGAGCTAAAGGTTGGTTAATTTGGGCTGGGGCAATTACTTTCTTGCTTTACTTTCTTAATTCATTTCCAATGCACGAATGACAGCCATACAATCGAAACAATCAGAAGCGAATCACACCAGTGGTGATATACAACACGATGGAACAGCAAGGCAGAAGTGCACTTATACTCCGTTTACACGATCGAGCAAACATCGTGCAGACATCGAGCAAACGTCGAGCAAACATCGAGCTGGCTCGTCCAGCTAACATACAGCCAGCTCGTCAAGCCAGCTTCATCGTGTAAACGGGGTATTACTGCTGCCCTGCAGCTAACTAGAAACTACACATACAGTGAATGATACGATACGACAGGAGGCAACGAAAGACAAAACACAAGCTGTAAAACATAAAATGTAAAATGAAAAGTTACAGATCAAGGATAAACGTAACCAGTGGCGTCATTTCAGTAAATCATTAGGGTCTCGTTAATTTTTGAGTGTCTCAGACTATGTGACAGCAGTAACACTGTTTCAAAGGTACAATTTACAGAAGAAGAAAAATTAAAATCATAAATCCTTGGGGGTTTGTAGACCCTCCGGCTTCCACCCCCTAAATGACGCCCCTGATCGTAACTGAATCAAACATGAATTGGAGCTATCGTAATGTTTAGTGAGAGTTTCAGACGAACGAATGAAGAAGTAAAGAAACAGAGAGACCGATGAGAGATTTCTGCTGTAAGACGACATCTAGCTGGTGCTTGAGACGACGCGCTTCGCGTGCCCAGGCGAGCTGTGTCTGCTGGTGGCGAGCACACAGCTGTTCAGCGTACTGGCGTCCGGTCATTCCACCAGGACGACTGCGAATGATCCCCACAGCCACGGCCAGCTTGAGGTAGTTGATGTATTCCGTAACATCTATACAGGTATATACGAAAACAAGTGCAGTGACGTCATTTCAGTAAATCACTAGCGGAGAGGAGGTCTCAGTAATCCTTGGGGGGGGGGGTCCC
>Ga0056128_1004765_pt1 | contig 17011 bp, 15 predicted proteins | sample WorMetLIZISLAND2_FD_71113 | JGI IMG/M metagenome (GOLD analysis project Ga0056128, IMG submission 71113) | Marine gutless worms symbiont microbial communities from Max Planck institute for Marine Microbiology, Germany - Olavius geniculatus... ... | reverse complement strand
GACTAACATTAATCGTTCTTAGTAACTTTCAGGAACAGTTTTAGTAACTATATCCAGCTATACACACAGCAGTGCTACAGTACAGTAACTGTTGAGTCCATAGTCTTCAGTACAAAAATACGAAGCAAGATGCTTAGCTTCAATGTTTAACAATCAAATTTTACGGATTTTGACACAAAAGTGCAGCCCGTGCAAAAAAATTTACGGCAAATCACGGCAAACGCTAAAATTCATGGCAAGCGCCAAAGTTCACGGCTTCCGTGAATTTGTGATTTTCGTCTAGCCCTAGTGATCAGCTATACCAGTAGGAAAGAAACTTGTTTTGAGATTGTCCACGAAGAATGTTTCCAATGGCAGAAAAAAAATTAGAGTTAATCTACTCTACTTAACTTAAAGTAGCATATGTTGTTACACCAAGTGTTTTTTTTGTATTTTTATTTTTTAATTCTTTTTTTCTGCTATGGCTATGCACATACATTAAGCTGGCTATACTCGTCGCACACAGGCCTGTTGAGAGCCACATCGGGACCCGGGCAACATTCACGCAGAGCTTCCTAAACATTCTCGTGGGGCCCCTCTGGGGAGAAAATTTCTGATTTTTTTTAAATGGAGCATTCTGGTGTACTTTATATTTTTGAGCGACATCGGGGCCCCCAAACGTCGTGCGGCCCGGGGTAGCTTCCAGTAGCAGTAGTAGACTTACAGTGTGCGTTGTCTGTTGCATGCTGTGTGTCAAAAGACATGACATCTAACTCTTGTCCATATCTTCGTCCAATGTTGACCGATTTTAATTGAAATTTGTCAGTATGTGATGAACATATGGACAAGAGTTGAGTGACATGTTTTAAACTCACGGTGTAAGTTTTGTCTGTCCAGTGCTTTGCATAGCAATGGACAGAGTATAAAATCACCTGAGTGTCTGTGCGTGCGTCCGTGCGTCCATCTTTTCTTAAGCTATCTTCCTTCCACCTTCCCTGCCCTTTCCACTTCTTTTTTCCCTGCCCCTTCTCCTTTCCCTGCCCCTTTCCGTTCCCCCACTTCCCTTTTTCCTTCCCCTTTCCCTTCCGCTTCCCCTTTCCTTTACCTTCCTTTTTCCCTTTCCTCCCCCTTCGCCTGCTACTTTCCCTTCCTCTTTTCCTTCCCTTTCGTTTTACCTTTTTCTTTTCCTACCCCTTTCCCTTTTCTTTCCCCTTTCCTTTCCTTTCTCCTTCTTTCCCTTCCATTTCCACTTTCCGTTTCTCTTTCCTTTTCTTTTTTCTCTTTCCCTTCTTTCTTCTTTCTTTCCCTGTCCACGTCTGTGCGTCCAACATTTGAGGCGCTATATCTCCATAACGGTGCAAGATAGACGCACGGTGACCATGAACCACCCATAGGAAGTCGCCCACCGCCAGTCGAATGGTTAAATGACCGATGACGTAACGTGACCCCAAAAGGTCGAGGTGATGACCCCATTATATTTGAGGCGCTATATCTCCACAACAGTGTGAGATAGACGCATGGTGACGATGGACCATTTATAGTAAAGCGCTGATAACGAATCGAATGGTCTTGTTACTGACAATATTTATTGTTTAGTTATAATATTTTGGAAGGATGTCAGTAAAATTGCTGCTGTACAATTAAAAATTTAACTTTTGATGTTTTTCTATCAGTTTAAACAGGTCACTGATTATGTTTATACGAACATATATTGTAAACTATCGAAATGTATTGGATAGACTCCGTGTTCGTATGAACATTATTTAGTTTTTTTGTGTGTAAATTCTACTGAAACAATGAAACTCACTTTACTTATTTACTGAAACGCGGGTTCACTTTTAGATGCAGTTGCTTCCGGACTTCCGGTTACCTTGTTTACTTGCAAATTCGAAGTCTGTGGCTGTAATAAAGTGTAGTTTGCTGCTGTTAGCAATAAGATAAGTAAGTGAAACTCAGTCAGTGTTGTTATCTGTCAGTGTGTGACGTCTGGTTCCTCGATTTGCCAACTGACAGTTCGCAGATATACCAAAGTTGACTGCGCTCAGTAGGCTGTGGCCACTTCGGTTTGTCACAGTTCCCACAATGTTTTACGAATTTTTCTAAATATACTAACAAATATGCGTAAATTATATTATACGGGGGGATGTACGTTTTACTGATGTATAGATTGTAGAAAATATTATTGTCTAATATGTTGAGGCCGGAAACTTTTGGGATGACCCTCGTAAGTCATTCATACATGCAGATTGCAGAAGTCATAATTTTCGTCAGCTTATCCACTCCTCCCATGTTATGAATCACTTAAATTTAACCTTTATCTTCTTGACCTCAAAACTCACAAACGAACATTTCAAGAATAAAAATGAAATTAATCCACAGTGTTTCTTGCCATTCGTGTGCGCAAAGACTCGGTGTTCTATGCTAACTTTACTTCTTTACTCAAAAAAATACCATGGTGTAGCATAGAAAAAGTACCATGGTATTTTAGGGCGGTACTTTTTATCTTGGTACAATTTACCATGGTATGTCGTGGTAAATTGTACCATGGTAAAACCACCCCAAAATACCATCCACGGTACAGTTGAGAAAAAAGGAACACATCATTTGATAAGTACTGGTATATTACAATAGACGTAACTTAATAATATTGCTGTGCTGCCACACGTCTATGATGTAATGTCAAGTTGTCGCAGACGATTCATATGCCATCGTTGTACACAATTTTGTATGGAAGTTATAGGATTTAGGTCAATTTTGCATTGTAACTTGTATCGAGTCGGCCAGCAGCCGACTCGATACAAGTTACAATGCAAAATTTTAATTTCACACATTTATTGGCTTACAGGATAATGCTGGGTGAAAAAGGTTAAATGGGGTCACATCACATGGGTTTGTAAAGGCAGCCAGTTCGTCGTTTAATCACTCTGTGTTTTAGTAAAATGATTTTTGGTGTTTTGGATGTGTGACTTGGTTGCCCTTACACAGTAGTGTAAACTGGTAAATTTTTTATATTTAATATGTTATGTATGAGAAAGTGCTGGACAACTAATGGTTGTCAGTTGTTTGCTGCTGTAGCTGAAAGTGCAGCATTCAAGTGTTTCAGTTCATCATGTCATTTTGGCGGGAAGCATCAACATTAATTTTTGCATTAAAGCCATGTCTGGCTGGCAGTTCTACCAAGCTTTCTTCTGCTCTGAGCCATGCAGTCGATTACAAAATACTGATGTTAAGGCGAAGTGCACAGAGCTCTTTCATGCCATCAAAGTTGGTGTTTCCAGGTGGAATGGTGCAGGACTCAGATCATTCTGGTGACTGGCACGGACTGTTTGAGAAAGTGATGGGATGCTCTTTGTCTGAAATGGCATATCAGTCGTCATCTCTTGCTTCACGTTTTCCACATAATTTGCTCAAAACCTGGACACTGCCACCTGATGTAGCATATAGAATATGTGCGATTCGTGAGACATTTGAAGAATCAGGTTTACTTCTTGCAACTAATCAGGATCTTTTTGCATCATCTCGTGAGCCTTCCATAGTTTCGTGCTGTGCTGATGACCTGTTGAAAGCAGCTGAAGGTGAACGCAAGAAAGTTGAACAGAGACCGGAGCATTTCTTGCAGTTGTGCAAAGAACTTGGTGTCGTTCCAAACATCTGGGCACTGCATGAGTGGAGAAATTGGCTGACTCCAGTGTTCAGAAAAGTCTTGGAGCCACCAGCAAAGCCAAAACGCTTCAACACAATGTTCTATGTCTGCTGCCTGGAGTGTGACAGGAATCCACAGATATTAGCTGATGAAAATGAAACAGTACAAGCTGAAGTAAGTTCTGTGAATGTCATGGTTTGTTTAAATGCAGCAGATGGCCTACATTGTGTTTCATTAACAGGCATTCTTTTTCTTTTTGTCATAACTCAGTTGAATAGTGATTAATAGGCTTGTTCGTTTCAACTGGTGCTGTCAGTTTTTGCTTAGCATCATGTGCCATGTGGTAATGAAAAAATTGAACTGAGCAGTGAGCAGTTTGTGTGCTGTAGTTCAGATTTGTATACCCATGCGATTAAGTGTTCTTGATGATGCTGATGATGATGATGACAGTGATAGGCATTTTTTATTAGAAATGACAATGAACTGTTATGCTGATTCCATCATTATTTATCATCACCTCTATCACAATTGTCATCATATTCATTTTTTAACTGAACTTGTCAGAATGCAACAACGTATATACAGTAGGCTTTGTGTGAATAGACTATGTCTATAAAAGTACAAAAAGTTCACAATGCAGTAAAAATCCACTAAACACTAGAGCGTTAAAAACTTAAAGGCAGTGCTTTGCAGCATGTTGTGCTGTGCTGCAATACAGTGGAAGGCACCGGGACAGTTCCTCGAAGATGACATGAACCGTGATGTTGACCGACCACCACTTGCTCCACCCCAGCTCTATGAAATGCACAATCTGCGGACATTCGTCACGTTGGATGACTTGTTGGCTGAGTGCAAGAGACGTCAGCAACTAAACAATGCCAAGTGCTGGATGCCAGTTTATCAACTTTGTTGTGATGCTGTGCTACTTCTGCTGCCGGGTTCTCACTTTCTGTTGTGTTCTGTCTTGTCACTCATTTTGTCAGAACATTGATTGGTGATGGAGACTCGGCTGAGTGTTCAGATTCTCTGTAGTTTAGGTCATTTTTATCTATCCCATTGCTATAGCATAGCATGGGACAGATTACAAAATCACTTATGTCACACTGTCAGTCTGTCTGTAAACACTCCTACGGCCGCAATATTGATTCGATTTTGATGAAATTTTGCACATTGATTCGGGGCCTGAAAAGTAAGATTGAGTTTGTTTGGGATAAAAATCTGACAACTCCTTCCCCTATTCTACCCCAAATTTCTAAAAATTTGCATTACGGTTTATGGGGACTTCAAAGCGACTGTTACTCCGTCCCCATAAAAGATAATTGCACATTGTGTTTACCTACCCCCCTATTTTTGAGGTCGGGCAATCTTATAGTGTTATATAAATTTATGCCGTATCAACCCCTGTTGCCATAGCAACCATTCAAAAGTTGCAAAATTTTGCATTACAGCCAATGGAGATTTCATAGCGGTATAACTCGGTCCCCGTAAAAGATAATTGCACGCTGTTTGCACCTACCCCCCTATTTTTGGGCCTGGGCTATGTGATGGTGTTATTTAAATTTTTCCCCTCCTGACCCATGTTGCCATGGCAACAAATTTTGGGACAAAATTGACTATAATTCGGCCCCCATGAAAGATAGGAAGTCGACTCCCGGGAGTCGAATGGTCACGTGACTGATGACGTCTCGTGACTCCAAAAGGTCAAGTTCTTGACCCCATTATCTTTGAGGTGCCATATCTTCACAACGGTGCAAGGTAGATGCATGGAGACGATGGACCATTTATAGTAAAGCCTTGGTGACGAATTGAATGGTCTTGTGACTGACAATGTTTATTGTTTAGTTAAAATAATAGAGAAGGATGAAGGGGATCATTGCTGCTGTACAACTTGAAATTAAACTGTTTGATTTTTTTTCTACCAGTCTAAACAGTTCACTGATTATATTCATACGGACATATACTGTTAACAATCGAAATGCGTTGGACACACACCGTGTTCGTATGAACGTTATCTTGTCCTAAAATACACCTAAAAGTATTAAGGTACTGAAAGATGTGTGCACTGAAGACACTGTTTTTCACAGTCACATTATTGTACTTCGTTAATTGTTTTTCTTTACTTGTTTTACTGTTCTACTTGCATCTGACCATAGTGTATGAGGTATAATTACTGTATTAATATTTTTTTATTTAGTGTATTTCATTTAAGGTATTTTTGTCTACTTATTTTATCACATTTTGGCATATATTATTTTAGTCTGAATTTATTTTACATGTGTGTTATTCTGTGTATGTAATAGTTGGATGTATGTCCAAACGGTCATAAATATAGTTGCATGACTTTTTACGCACAACAGCAGCTACTGCTGTAGCGCGTCTTAGCCATCGCAATTCTGTCCATCCGTCTGTCACATGGGTGGATCAGTCAAAAGCGGTGCAAGCTAGAATCACCAAATCTTCACCGTCGGCTGCCTGGATGACTCTAGTTTCAGGAACCGTAAAGCTTTTACATAAATTCGAAGGGAGTCACCGGTCACCCCGAACGAGGGCGCTAAATGGGAGGGGGGTTGGGAAAATCAGCGACATCCAGCCGATATGGCGTTGTCAGAGTGAGATAGTGGCGCCATCTGGTGAGTACAAATAAAACACTATAAGCTTATGCGTACATATTTAGTCGTAGGGCGTCTGGCGCCATCTGGGGAATGACTATGTTATACTGGGCCTTCTCTGAAACGAGCCAAAAGCCGTACGGATGAGATCTATGGATGGAGTCTACGCATCGCTAGCGTACAGCGATGCACCGCTGTTGCACATTTCTGTTTGCGTTAGGAGAGCTTTACTTGTTTAAATTGCGTAGTTTTGTATGCAATATTGCTCATTTATGCATCAACCATATCTGTGTGGTAGGTGACTTCATGTATCCGACAGAGCCAGACTACGAGGGTACAAAAGACACGCTTCCTCCGCTGTTATCAAGTAGAGCTGATGATCTGACAGACTCTAGTTGTGGCCTCAATCGCTTGGTGTTTAGTAACCGCGATACAGTCCGCAGCTTGGCTCAGGTAGACACCACTCTCCGCAATACAGCTGCTGCGGATGACCTGCTGCAGAAAGGAACCGTTATTGTAACGTCTAAGCTTTAGCGCTGTTAGTTACTGCACAGTAACAATAATAAAGTTTTTAATAATGAAAGATAGCTGTTAAGTAGTGTCCATGTGAAAGACTTCAGAAGGGTCTCAAAGGGCCCATTGGCTGCATGCTGCCTTCTAAGTAACGTTGATTTAACTCGGATTACCAAATAATAGAAGTAGAGTAATTTGCTTTTGCTATCAAATTAGTGGCCAGAATTGCAGAGCTTGTATAACATTGAGTGCATTCACTAGGTAAACTCACAAAGCGGTTTTTTAAAATGTTGAGTAACAGTTGTTTTGTGGTTTAAAATGATTGATACAGATTTGTGCCTATCTTCAAATGAGACTATCATGTCTAGATGTGTCTGAGACCCATGGTTTAATGCATGTGGTGCTAACTATTTGACTAATGAATGATGTATTTGTTTTAATGTATCTGTGTTTGTACACTAAAACAAATGATTGCTGTATTAATTGTAATTTTATTTTTTGTATTAAATATAAAAGATCTTGAACATTTTTAATTTTGTGAAACGTTTTATTTGTTAACGAAAAAGGTAACAAGGAGCAGGGGCCTAAGAACTAAGAAGTGAAATATTTACAAAAGCAGTTTTTAGGAAATATGGTGTAACAAATAGTATGTACTGAACAACAAATGAAAGCAAACTGTTGGGCCAAACACAGATATACGATTAACTAATGCAAAACTGCCATGCAAACTGCATGAGAAAATGCCGTTCTTCCATTAACTAATCATGGCTTGTGCTATAGCAACAAGCTGTTGTATAAGCGATGTGCTAAGTCAATGGGAAAGCCAAAAATTTGACCCCCCACTGCTCCCACATTTTTCAATCGATCTTTCTGAAACTCAAAACCAAGAAAGATATCCGGGATACGATCCTGCGTGCAAAATTTGGTTGATGTGGGACTACGGGAAGGGGGTCGGCAAAATAGCGAATTTTGACTTACTTTTGGTTCTTTTTTGTACTCTTCGCATCACGTCCAGATCACACTGTAGGACCGATCACGATTAATGAGGGCTCAAAACGCAAGTTTCTGCGCAAGGAAGTGTTTTTTGGGGGTCTCGATGATAAAAAGTGAAGTTTATGGGGCCAAAACTCCCAAAAAAACATGATTATTGGGGGCCTGAATAGGCATTTTAAGCCAAATTTGCGAAATTTTTAAATCGCGATATCTCAAAGTATAAGCTCAATCAACACAAAATTTGAAGGGCAAGTTTAGGACCCCGAACGGGCTTCGTGGGTGGTCTGGCATTACAAAATAATAAAGATATCGGTGGCTGCCATCTTGGATTTTTGCACAAACACTAATAACTCAGCTGCCGTTTGAGTTAGATTAATGAAATTTTGCAGAAATGTAGACAGCTACTACAGAAAATAACTCGCGTGACAATAATTAGCAATAGTAATAAATTCAAGATGGCGGCGGCCGCCATCTTGAATTCAGTTTATCGCACATAGCTTGCTTGTCATTTCACATATTTGCACGAAATTTGGCATGTGGGTTGAATTTGTGGTCCCACGTACGAATTGACTTTAATATTGAACAAAAATAAGATCCAAGATGGCGGCGGCCGTCATCTTGGATTTTTGCACAAACACTGATAACTCAGCTGCCGTTCGAGTTATATTAATGTAATTTTGCAAGAGTGTAGCCAGTCATTGCAGGAAATAGGAGTGTAACCAAAATTGGCAATAGTAATAAATTCAATATGGCGGCGGCCGCTATTTTGAATTTGGTTTATCACGTATAACTCGCTTGCTATCAGATGTATTTGCACGAAATTTGGCAGGTGGACTAAATTTAACATCCTATATACAGCTGTGCCATAATATTTAACAAAAATAACATCCAATATGGCAACGACCACCATTTTTGTATTTTTGCACAAAACGTAGGCCCTAATAACTTAGCTGCTGATTGAGATATAATGATGCAATTTTGCAGAAGTGTTGCCGGCAACTACTGGATGTAGGTTATGTGACCATAATCGACAACAGTAATAAGTTTAAGATTATGGTGGACGCCATTTTAAATTTCATTTATTGCTCATAACATGGTTGCTATTGTATGTGTTTGTGCAAAATAAATCCAAGATGCCAGCTATGTAGTAGTTTTTGTAGTTGTAGTAAAAACTAACAGGCTATAGAGACTTTCCTAATTTTAATAAAACCGCAAATATTATATATAAAAAAACTCCAAACAATTTATTTAATGTTGTATAAGCCATGATGTAAAACCGCAAAAATCAAAAAGTATAAGCATCTGGCTACTGAGGACAGATTAAATGTCTAAGCTAATACATTACTTCGTGCTTATACTTTTTGATTTTTGCTGTTTTACATCATGGCTTATACAACATTAAATAAATTGTTTGGAGTTTTTTTATATATAATAGTAAATGTAGGCATATGCTTTGTTTAATGTAGGCTATGGTACACTCTGACGCTAGGGCTGATACTGATTATTTTTTATTTGGTTATTTTTTTAAATTAATGAAAATTAATATTTATTTGTAGGCCTATTTGTCAAGCAAAAACCACAAAAACAGCATAATTTAACTACTGGTTGTGGTTATCTTTCGCAAACTAAAGCAATGTTGAAAACGTTCTAGTGATGATGTGCACAAACTGTGCACTCCAAGCACACAAAGTGCAGGCCACAAATCTTGATGACAGTGTATAGTATAGTGTTAATTTACAAGAAACTTGAGCTAATGCTCACGAGACGCGCGAAAGCCTATAGCAGTTCCGGTTCAGTAGTTTAGCTGAAAATTGGGGTGTTCACGCTACCAATACCAAATTCTCTATCTGGATCGCATAACGATAGTTCCGTGGCGCCACCTTGTGAATGCTATAGACTCGTGTCACAGCTTGAAATCGCCAAAAAATCCATAAAACCCCCTATTTTGGCGTTCAAGGTCATTCAAGGTCATTGAATTTGGCGCCAATCGAGAGCCAGTGTACGACTTCCTATTTGTGATAAGTAGCAACCTAGGCCCTATCTCGCACCATTACTGAGATACAGCGACTTATTGGCCAAATATCGCAAATTTTGCCCACCCCCCTCATTTAGCGCCCTCGTTCGGGGTGACCCCCTTCGAATTTATGGAAAAGCTTTACGGTTCCTGAAACTAGAGTCTTCCAGGCAGCGGACGGTGAAGATTTGGTGATTCTAGCTTGCACGCGTGTGACAGACGGACGGACATCGCAATTCTTAACGATGACGCTTGTGTCGGCTCGATTCGGCTGTTCCACAGCGTTAAGTGGGGGCCGCAGATTGACAGACGGTGAGTCTATTGCGGCCGACAGCTTCACTAGTTGACGGTAGCTGGTTCGCCATGGCTTCTCCTACACCTTGCTGCTCGCCAGCACGTGCACCATCCGGTACCGTGCGGCTACCGGTGCGACTGTGTGACGCCATGTCTTGAGGCACGCCGATAACCGCCGGACGCGCGCTGGAGGATGTCTGATCCATATTCCAGCTTGTTCCCACCTGGAGATTTTCGTGAGGTCGTTTTGTGGGCCGCATTACGCGATTGCACGGTCGCCCGTCCGTCTGTTCGTCCGTTTGTCCCGTGCGGAGAATGTCTGATCGGTGTTCCAGCCCAGAGCGGACTGGCAGCGCAGCATGCGCAGGTATGCGCGCCTGTACGCGCTGTTGTAACGCAGATAGACGGGCAGGTTGTAAGACGTGCTGAATGCAGCCAGCGCCAGCAGCGAAATGGTGCCCGGGCTTTTGTCATCACTACTGTCATATCCTGTCATCATCTGCAACGTCAGACAAGACAGACGACACTGCACGACAGGTGACGATCAGATTACACTGAGGACTTTTTTCTCTTTTAGTCGGGGATAAGTAATTCCACCGACAGCTGAGCACCCACGCTCGATGTTTATTATTAGCACAGAAGAACGGCGGTTAAAAAGGTTGGGAATGTACAGAACGTTGCAGTTTTTTTTCGACGGGCAGCTGCGCATTTTTCACAGACAGAGAAGAGATGGACCTGTGTTCAAAATTTCAATTTTGTCCAAAAATTTCCTCGCAATTGGGATTTTAGCCACACATTTTGTAAGTTTATTTTGAAAGAAAAATTTCCGCCCGGCTAAAATTCAGTAGGGGTGAAGAGGGAATCAAACTGTCGTCTATGTTAGGCCTAAAGTGACGCACAAGCGCATAATTGTTTCAACTTTATTTTGAAAAAAAACAGCGTTGTATAGGAGGTACAGACAATAATTCATACAGAGTTTTGCAGTCGTCCTATAGGCCGTATTGCACATCTGACGTTTTACCCGTCTTCTCTGTTCCACTTCCATGTGGACTGGCTCCTAATTGCAAACATAAATGCGTAGAAAAATTTGACGAAAACTGTAATCGGTCTCTCAGTCAGCTGAAGCGCCAAGTGTAAACTAGAGTCTAACTAAGACCAAATTTCCTAACTTGGCCTGAGATGATCGGTCGGAAACTGTACGGACGGCTCTGAAGTCGCGGCCTAACAGCGTTACAGAAATGTGATTTTACTACTGTTTTATGTCGTAAGAAAAATCTGCGAATAACCTCGATCGTTGTTATGGTGAAGTAGGGCGCCCATGCGGCCAGGAACAATATGGCTACGGTCGCGAGCATTTTGATCGTCTTCAGGGTGCTTCTGGCAACAGGTGTCGCCCCGCTGGCTGTACCGCCGCTCGTTGTAGCGGTCCTGCTACCTTTACTGGTGAACTGTGTCCTGGCTGCAGCGACGATGCGACGCCGACGCCACAGATAGGCTGCCAGACGACCGTAGTTGATGTAGAGCACCATCTGCGGCAGAAGGTACGAAACAACGAGCACGAACAGCGAGTAGACGGACGTCTGAACACTGTTCCACGATTAAAAATAAAGAAATAATAATCATAACAAAGTCAACTTATACACGACGCCTAAAAAGCAAGTCACTGTATAGCGCCGCAACGTCAATAAAAAGTGTCTGACTGAGTAAGATAGATGTCTGGAGACTGTTCCACGTTGCATGGCAGACCACCAACGAGTGGTTGCTCTCTCCAGGGTCATCCACCACGCCGACGTCGAAGTTGACCGCTGCCGGGACAGCAATGATCGTGGACAACATCCAGACAATAACGAGTGCTACGACTGTACCTCTCACACCGATGGAGCGACTGTCTGGTGTCGGAACATCACTGCCTCGTGCTGGCAGGACGCAGCGCACGCGCTCCACGGACACGACGACCATCGTGTAGATTCCAGCGGTTATACACAGCACTGGCAGAGCATTTACCAGCTTACACTGCACGTTTGCTGCAACGCAATATAAGAGTACAAAGTAATTTGGAAAAGGGAGAAATCGATCCTCGTTTCTATTTGCTTGCTGACAGCAGCAATTTGCACTTGCGTGTTTAGGTTGAAGGCTTTACCCCAAAATCTCCCATTCCCCTGGGAATCAGGGACACCCGCTCAACACAATGTGTCACGTGGTTGTCTTAGATTCGGCGAATTGCTCGCCGACGTTATGTGCGTTATATAAATTTGTTTACTTATTTAAATTTATTTACAAGTGCACCTGTCAAATGGTATCAAAATTCGTCACACAGTTTAGGCAGGATGCACGATTGCGACAGAAGACAGAAGAACAGACGAAGAAATGTGTAGCTATAGCTTCAAGAAGCAATTCCACCTAATAATGAAGTCCTTGTTGCAAACAAACGGCAGTGTAATGTGCATATTCTAGCACACAAAATGTAACTGTCAGCACCAACAGCAAATTCGCTCGTTTCGTTGCTGTACAGACTGGGTCACTCGGACAGTAGTTACACGAAGAAGAATTATTAGCTTAGGACATTCGTTCGCCTTAGCTCCAATATGGACGATCTAGTCATAGCGAAAACTCCTCAAATTTCGGATAAAATAAATTGCCTGCATTTGACTAATGTCTAACAATTGCGGTGCAGTGTGCAGTGTGCACGGGGAAAGTCATAAATAGGCTTGGTTAAACCGCGAATGATGATGTTTAATGATGCAAAAAAACAAGCGTGTGCATCTTTACTTCTATTATTAAGTGCAACTGCAGCAGAAAAGTGAAATGAGTGTCTAGATGACGCATTATTATTAATTTAATATAGACCTATTATATTCATCTACCTGTTGCTGCTTATTTTTAACTTTCTGCGCCTCGTGCAATATGAACCCACAGCTTCTACACAAAGGCTTACACGCATAATTACGTACATAGGTCCTACATTGATAAATGGTTCTTAAAACGCGTAACACAGTAAAACATCTGTGGCTTTAATTACAAAGGCGTGGGTTATCGCTGGCGACACTAAATAGACAAATAATGTACAGTTAAAACTACGGAATGAATCAATAAGCATTGCAAGAAGTCGGAGTAAGAAATAAAACGTACACTCGAAATAGTCGTGAGTATGCGAGATATCGTGTATCTTCTGCGGCAGCACGATGCCTGCGAGTAAGATGTCGTTGACGGCCAGGCTGATGATGAGGATCTCTGTGCTCGTCAGCGAACTGCGACCCGTGAACTTTTTGTTGTCTTGCGATGTCTTCCAGATGCACGCGATCACCGACGCGTTGCCGACCACCGAGATACAGACCCAGAACGACAACAGAGCGACCAACATCCTGTCCACTGTTGACATGCTAGACGACGGCTGTCCCATCCTGCAAATTAACCAGCAGCACTACCCAGCTGAAGTTATTCGATTCGATTCGATTCGATTCCACTACGTTTTATTCTGTTCTCTTCCGTTCTAGTGCATTGTATTCTATTTTGCTCGTTTCCCGGCACCGGAAATACATTAACAAAAGTGATGTAGCGTACCAATGACAACCGGTACGGGACGAGTGATGCTGACGCGCTTTTTATATGCGTTTCAGTCTCGTCCATCCGGCGTGTCATAGGCGTGATAGTGAAACACCGGCGTGACAACTCAGGGACGTCCGTTCGCTGTCAGTCTCCGGCTATCAGTAATCCTACCCCAGAGACAGCGCACCGCCCAGTCACAGACTCACGTTCAATAACGCCTCGTGCTCGCATGCACTAGTGCTCTGCAGTGCAGCCAATCTTTCGTGCTACCTTCACTTGCTACAAGTTGCAAAAAAATTTTAAAAACCGAAATTGTGTCGCAGAGCACAATATATAGAAAAAAACATTAAACTATGCACTAAAATCACAATAATAATGTATTGGTCACGTCTAAATATTTTCTGCATGACACGGAAAGGCTAGCATGTTCTCTTGTCACTTTTTCTCATTTAATGATGCATGCCACATCGTCTCGCATTTTCAGCAGTACGTAGGTCTAATCAGTTAATGACGTCGTACAAATATCCAGAGTTCTCATGATAATGTAAAGAAAGCGACAGAAATTTTATGAACGCTGCGCATCTCGCTATAGATAACAGTCATCTCACAAAAGCTATTAGTTTATATCACTTTTTAGACGACATCGTATACAACGAAAGCGACTCAGCCAATTTGTGAGTCATGTTACTGAAACCTATATAATTCCAAATCGACTCGAGTTGCCAACTATATATAAGTCCGTAATTTTCAATTATTATATTATCAGGACGTTAATTATTACCAGTAGAAGGCACACCGTGTTTGATGATAAAGACGTCATGACAAGTACTGTTCAAACCAAACAGAAAGAGCAACATAGCACCATCATAAGTACCATTTTAGTTAATGTCGATACGCCAAAACACTTAGAAAGAGATAACGTTTTATATTCACTTTTGCAAACGTTTTTTGATTATTTTTTTCATAAAATAATTTATCGTTTAAAAAATATTTTCGTAACGTTTATTACAACTATGTTTAAAGTTGTTTGACGAATTTACATGTACTTCTTACAAAAATAGATATGTCATTGCTATAGCAATTTCTGCAGTGGTTGTTATTTTACTTTATTTCAATAGCGCTGTAGCGCGTATCAGTAAACCTAACTTATGGATTAATTTGCACTATAGCAAATTTCGCTGGCTTGGTGACAAATTATTTCTACAGGGTGGGCCAAAAAAGTTGCCCCTTAAAGATTTTGTTTTTTTTTCAGTGATTGTTTAAAATTTTAATTTGCCATTTTGCAGTATTATTTATTTAAACATTCTACATCTAAATGCCAAGTGAAATTTAATTATGTTAAAAAACGACGAAGTTATAGACTTTCTAACATGACCGCCTACCGATTTTTCAGCATTAAAAATGTTTAAGCTAAAATGCTATTTAATTTTTTTAAAAACCGATTACCACGTTACTGCCGATGACACAACAGCAACGTTTTGATAAACAGTAATTTATTTCGTTTAGAAATTGTCATTAAATTATCGTTCCTGTCAAGGAAAAGCATGAAATTGCTAGGGAAGCCTACACGATATGGTCACGATATGGTAAATCTAAATTCGATACTGTGTTCGACAACATGAAAAGAAATAGAGCTATCTTTAAACTTGCATTGCGTTGTTGTAGAAACCGCACTGAAGAGATGAAAGCGGATGCATGCGCTGAAAGTCTGCTTAATAAGATGCCCGCAAGTTCTGGGATGGTGTCAAGATTAGTAATACTAAGGCATCTTGCACACGTTAATAGTATTAGTGGTGTTACAGGCTCAGTAGATGCAACTAGAATGTGGAAGAATTATTTTGAAAAACTGTAGGCCTATAACAGCAAACAGGATTCTAAATTTCGAACAAGGTTTATGCAGAAAATTAAGGTCCGTTATGTAATCTTCAACATAGCATTTACTATACATGATGTTTTGCAAGCTGTCTGCAAGCAAAAACAAGGTAAAGCTGCAGGGCCTGATGGTGTAGCTATGGATGCATTTCTCTATGGTGGGCACCGTTTATATACCCATCTGTGTATCTTATTTAATGTTTTTTTTTAAATTTGGCTATGTACCAAGTGATTTTTCTTTCGCTGCCATTGTTCCCCTGGTAAAAAATAAATCTGGCGATTTATGTGATGCTAATAATTACAGAGCAATTGCTCTGTTTAATGCAACATCTAAAATACTTGAGGGCCTTCTCTATGACTTTATCGAGTCTATAGACGATACTGACATATATGATGTATCAGTTTGGTTTCAGCAGAGGCCTCTCAACTGGTATGTGTTCTTATGATTTCAAAAACACTGTTAACCTTTACAGACAAAATGGCAGTCATGTATTCTGTTGTTTTACTGATTTCAACAAAGCATTTGACAGTGTTGACTACTGGTTGTTGTTTAGCAAACTCCTTGACTGCAATGATAGTAATGTATGTTACTTAACTACCAGGCTACTGACAGAGGTACAGTCATCAACAAATGTTTGTTTGTTGGCAAAACATTCAGTCGGATTGCTTTGGTATTGCAAATGATGTCAGACAGGATAGCTTGTTGTCGCCATTTTTATTTCGGTTTTACATCAGAGACTTACTTAAAGCTGTTGTGAGTTCAGATATTGGCTGTTGCGTTGCTGGGACTTTTATTAATATATTCAATTTTATTCACCATAAAATGGTAGCACATAAAAAGAAAAAAAACACAAACATAATTAACAACACAGCGGACGGTAAGACATAGTAACAGTAAAATGGTACAAATAGATGAAAGCCTTAACTAACGAGCGAAAAGCCCGAAACTCAGCTCAAACTTTACCGATCTATTACCCAAGACAACGCTGGGTAAGGATATGCCAAGGTACAATTAAATACTCTTAACAGTGTCAGTGTTATTTGTACTGAATAATTTCATGAAAAACCTGTTAAATGCAAAGTCAATTGAATTCAAATCCGATTTACTAAGCGAGCAGGCTTCAAGTCCATAAAGCAATACAGGAACACATTTACTATTAAATAACTCTATAGTAACTTCTTCAGAGACAACATATTCTGATTACATTGCCCTGATGGCCTCCTCGTAGCTTGGCCTTCAGAAATTGCTTGATACTTTAGAAGAAGTTTCCACAGCTATTGGAATGACATTTAATACTAAGAAGACTGTGTGCATGATTTTTAACCCCTGTGGCAAACATAAAATTGTTTGTTCAGACTTTCTACAGTTTGTGTTGGCTAAATGTAATTTGACTTTTGTATCCCAGTTTAAGTATCTAGGTCACATCATTGAACACTCCTTCAGTGATGATGCTGATATTTCCAGAGAGTTGAAGTCACTGTTTGCTAGAACAAACTTACTTATTAGAAGATTTGCACGGTGTACATCAAATGTTAAAGCGAAACTGT
>Ga0056128_1004763_pt1 | contig 17012 bp, 12 predicted proteins | sample WorMetLIZISLAND2_FD_71113 | JGI IMG/M metagenome (GOLD analysis project Ga0056128, IMG submission 71113) | Marine gutless worms symbiont microbial communities from Max Planck institute for Marine Microbiology, Germany - Olavius geniculatus... ... | reverse complement strand
TACTAGTACCATTTACAAAAGATATCATATCACTCTGAAATAAAAGGGATAAATTAACACTAGACATGTTATAAAAGCATGTCATACAGTTGTAATGATATGGTCATTTTTGTATTTCCAACATGGCAGCCATCTTGGACGCCATCTTGAATTGCCAAGTTACAGTAGCTTGTTGGGAAGATTGTCCACCTAAACGTTGTTGCTGAGGGTATAGGGAATCCAACCATATATAACAACCTTTTACAGCAGACCATGACTGTTTTCACAAACAGAGGGTGGTTTGCCCCCTAGGTACAATCCGCATTCCGCAAAAAAAAGTACACCTTCTCTACGCCCGCTTTGTGGCAAGGTGTTATCTGCCGTGAAAGAATTTTGAAAATCGATCAATAATTGGCAAAGATATGGACAAAAGTAAAGTGGCACATTTTTTGGCCCACCCTGTATAAACTGTTGTCATAGGCTAGTAACAATTTACACTGTGTCCCAAAATTAGCGACACCCCTTGCTTCAAACACACCAAGTTCAGTTTGTAGTTCATGGGCTTCAACAAAATATCGTATACTCCACTGTCTTTACACTGCTTACAGTCACACCTATTGTGTCGTTTGCACCTTATTGTGTGTGCACAGCATAACATCATTGTGAAGTTATAGTTTGTTTACATAAGGGTTACGCCAATACATTGCTATTGACAGAGCAATCAAGCAGTGGCGTACTCGCCTAAGACTAAGAACCTGTATCGAGGCTACAGGTGGCCACTTTGAGCACAAACTTTAAAAACTATTTCAGAATGATGGTTTCCATGAGTGTTTCACATTTTGTAAAAATTTGTCAGGTATTAATGATTTTACACTAACTTGTCTGTAGAGGTGTTGCTAATTTTGAGACAGTGTAAAAGGTGTGGCAAAAAAGTAGCCCCTAAAGTTTTTTGCTCTTTCCTCAGCAACCGTTTGGAATTTTAATCTAAAACTTTACAGCTTCATTTAATAAAAACCTTCTACATTTAACTGCCAAGTAAAATGTAATTCCTTTGAAAAACGATAAAGTTATAGACTTTTTACCATGATCGCCTATCGATTTTTCAGCATTAAAAATGTTCAAGCTGCAACAGCAATTCAATAACATTGTTGAAACAACACAGATAACTTTCGATCAGATGCCAGAATTTCATTGTAACTGTGAGTGTTTGAAGTGTCCACTGCCAGCTCCAAGCTCCAACACAAGCCTTCATTCACTTAATTTGAGAAGACTTTCACAGTCTTGTCGATCAGTCCTTGCGGCAGGTTGCCTCAAATAACATGAAGCGCTTCCTTGACTTCGACGATCTTAGAGCTACACAGGATCCCCAGAAAAGAACTTACTGGAATTGTTTCAGCAAGATATGCTACAAAACACTGTCAAAAATGCTGAAAAGAAAAAAAAACATAATATTGTAATAACTTTTTAAATACACAAATAATTAGATTGTGTAACATAATATTCACCAATGGCTGTTTCGGGCATAGCAAACAATGTTCTTTCTGTAGCTACGCGGTAACGACCATGCACTGATAAACCAACTCCCTAGCACAAACAGCATGAGAAAGCTCTACCATTCCGTACGTCACAGAATTTCATCGCAAGCTAGAAAACAATGTGAGCCCAATGATGACATACAGTGTAGCCATTTAACTGACCTCTGAGCTGAAAAAATAGGCAGACTGGTTACTGCTGTATAAATATTCATACAAATTTTGTGTTTCTTTATTCTAACACATTAGCAAGGGTATTGTCTGCCTGCTTGTTTGTCATGAGCATATGCATAAGACTGCTGATACTGGTAGAAGGAATAAAGATGCTGTTTGGCAAGGATATCTATGTAATTGCAATAGACGCTGTGTCACCAGCAACAATATATGGTTGGTGTGACTAAAATTGTACCTGGCAAGTGCTGCCATTGTATACAACAATCCCTCCCCTGTTAGAATTATTCTACAGTGTCACATATGCAAGGTGATTCTTATCTTGTCTCCTGTAATTTTCATGCCATCCCTATATAAAACGTTGGTTTAATTTGCAATTTTTCAATTACTTCTTCACCCGGGGTTCAGAACCCTATACCAAAATTTGCATTACAAGACGTTGGGTCCTGTGCAACATGACTTCATCGTCACCTGTTGTAGTTGGTAAAATATTTCTCAATCTCAATGCTCATGAGATGCGCGAGAGCCTATAGCAGTTCCTGTTCGCAGGTAATCCTGGTCTATCTCCATCCATTTCGTCACAATTCACTCTTTTGCAGCCAAAAATCGCCAAAAAAATCACTAAAAACCAATATTTTTAAGGTTGAAGGTCAATCAAGGTCATCAATGTTAACAATCCTAAGAAGCCCGTCGCTGGTGCTCGTTATGTTAAGCAGCATGTCAGCATTTTCACATTAGACAAGCCAGCAGCAGATAAATAACCACTTTTTAAGAGGGGAACCCCTATTTGACACCTGCTTGTGCAGACCTCCTTGAACCTAAAGGGTCTGGACTTGAACTGCTAAAATCTACATTCAATGCTGAAAATTTCATATGCAGGTTGTCTTGGTCTATCTCCAGCCATTACGCCGCAGCCAGAAATCGCGAAAAAATCACTAAAACCCCCTATTTTGGGGGTTCAAGGTCATTCAAGGTCATCCATGTTGACATTTCTAAGAAGCTCGTCGCCAGTGCTTGTTGTGATAAGCAGCATGTCTGTGCCTATCCGCAATCATTTTCACGTTAGACGAGCCAATAACGGTAGAATAACATTTTTTAAGGGGGTGCCTCTCTTTCTCCCCCTCGTTTGTGGAGACCCCTTTTATCTAGTGGCATGAAATTTTGTCACAAAACACAAGAAAAAACGCTAAGCTATCATATGGTGAAAACCAAAAGTCTTTATCTCACCTGAGCTCCGATCGGTACCGGGTTGTGACAGACACCAAGACAAACACCAAGACACCAGGACAGAATTACCATAGCTAATATGCGCTATAGCTCTCACGCAAAATATTGAAACATTTTTTGTTGCCAAGGAAGCTATATCGCATCTTCAAAGAAAGCTGAGTGGGGAAAAAGCAGAAACATGCATAAATTATAAGAATTGCTCATTGTTAAATAAAGACTAAAAATACATTAAGACGTGAATAAAAATCATCACTACTTACACCTCCCATTGTGATTCCATCAATCAGAGCAATGTATGGCACGGAAACTTTGCCTATAAAAAGACAAAATTAACACAAACTCATGTCTAGTAAAACAATAAATACTGGGCACAGACAACATACAAACACTGTATGTATGAAATGTTTTGACAATACAAAGCTGGCATCATGGCAAGGTGCAGGGAAGAGAAATTGCTCCCCAAATTTTGGGTGTATGGCAAAGTGATGGAAAATCTCTTTCTTGTTCGAAAATTTTCATCATCTGGGGCTGAAAACGTTTATTTTGAGAAAATTTAGAGACAAAATTAAAATCACAATCTTCTCAATATGAAACTTCAAACCTCTGCAGCTTCCACTAGTTAGTGATGCGCAATCATTGATAAGCATTGTTGTATATTTGTTGAAACAAGTGTCCTAATAAGCCATGTTTCAGGTCTTGACTGTCAATCCCATACAAAACCAGAAATTTGAGCTAATGCTCACGAGACATGCGAAAGCCTATAGTAGTTCCGGTTCAGTAGTTTAGCTGAAAATTGGGCCGTTCACGCTAAGTTAATACACAAATACCAAATTCTCTATCTGGATCGCATAACAATAGTTCTATGGTGCCACCTTGTGAATGATATAGACTTGCGCCGCAGCCCGAAATCGCCAAGAAAATCCATAAAACCCCTATTTTGGCGTTCGAAGTCATTCAAGGTCATTGAATTCGACGCCAATCGAGAGCCAGTGTACGACTTCCTATTAGTGATTAATAGTAACCTTGGCCCTATCTTGCACCGTTACTGAGATACAGTGACTTAATGGCCAAAAATAGCAAATTTTCCCTAGCCCCTCTCATTTAGTGCCCTCGTTTGGGGTGACCCCCTTCTAATTTATAGAAAAGCTTTATGGTTCCTGAAACTACAGTCTTCCAGGCAGCCGACGGTGAAGATTTGGTGATTCTAGCTTGCACCGCTTTTGACTGATGCACCCGTGTGACAGACAGACCAACTGGCAGACAGACAGAATTGCGATGGCTAAGATGCGCTGAATGCAGTAGCTGCTTTTACGTTTAAAATCCATAACTGGGGCTTGTGTTGTGCAGCTTTAAATGAACACTGGAAACTAGACAGCCACATAAAATGTTGGCACTGGGCAGCTGAGCAGACACATTTTCTGGTTATTCTAAAACTACTCACCTGATGACGAAACACTGAAAATGACAAATAAGAATCTACAATTGACCTGAGACTGAAGAAGTGCAAGTATAGATTCAATAAGTTTCTGTCAGTAAATAAAGAAACTGTATCAACAATAGACACAGCTTATCGCACAGAATCAGAGCGCAACAACACCAGTGGAATATGTGCACAGAACTCACTTGTTAAATGATTGAGCGTGTATTCTTCACGGAAGAAGTCGCGGGACAGTGGGCTTAACGTTTTGCCAGATTCTGTCAAAGCTGCAACAGAAGCAAACAAAGTATATGAACGATACGTGCCATTCACAGTATGCAGGCAATCGGTAAATTACTTAGAAGCTCAAATGTGCAGTAGCCGTTTGCTGCCATTTCCACAACTGACATGCCAATGGTATCCATTGTGCAAAAACTGCTTCGTTGAACTGTTCGCATACGTCTTAACTGTCAGTGTCAGTAGCAAAAACTTCACCAGGCGGTTCTGTTTTTACCATGGTATGCACATTACGGTTAGATGGTATAGGTCTTCATGGAAACCCATCTCAGAGCTACGGAGGGTCACCTGCCATACAGGATCACAGAGTATTACTCGTACCTGCCACCCAACACAGGTAAACGTGCCCTGCCTTAATCCCAGCCAGACAGGCCAGTACTTGACTTACCTACCCCATAGAGATGGAAGACTGAGCCGACCTTAGTGTAGGTTACATACCAAGACGGTTTACCTGTCCACAGACAGTCACCCATCCAAAAAGTAACCACTTGGAGTCAAACCCACACCTAGTGATTACAAGTCCAACATAGTAACCACTATACAACGTCTTCTGTATATTTATCTGTCTACCTGACTGTAACGTTGATTATTGGCCATAAGCATAGCATCATTTTGAAAGCAATTACATAAAACTCTTTGTTCCGCAGAGCTCTAACACCATGGAATCATTTACAACGAGAACAACTAGAAATTCCTCATCTCTTCAGGGCATTTTTTGGAGCATTTATCCTCCGATATTGGCATTGCCAAACGAGCTCGTCATGACAACAACACCAACAGGCTCCAACACAAAGAACTGGATCCCCAACTTTCAGTGGAATACATGTGTCTTGTACATCTACAGTCAACTACATATTTATCATCAGGTTAATATGTGAAATCATCTAATTTAAGCAACATTACAGTAAACACAAATAAATGCAATGTGCCACCCACTTTTGGTAAGACACAGCCGACAGCAAAGTAGTACGTGTTGGAGAGAGATGAGAACATAAATTAAATAGCAATTTTCTACAGTAGAATATATCCTGCACGATACGAAATTATCATAAGGTTTGTTTTCCTAACCACAAGTGCCGAAATTAAGTAAATAAGCAAATGAAAAAAATGCATTTAAGTGAGCAATGTGCCATGTAACAGTTACCTCTCACATCTCCGCCACAACAAAAGGCTTTACCTCCAGCACCCTTTATTATGACCAATTTCACTGACGATTCCTGCTGCCATTTCTGCATACACATCAGTAACATGAAACAGTCAATGAAATTACTACAACACAATGTTAAATTTGACCGTCAAACTTTTAGTCTATGAGGTCAATAAATTGCTGCATGATGTCACCTGTAACTGCAGCTGTTCAGATGTTCACTTCACCCTACGCTGGACACTCTGTATGACTGACACAATCATCGCTGTGATGTGATGTTGAAATTTTTATTAACTTTACAGATAAAGCAAAACTTGTTTATTATAATCATTATTCTTATTGTATGCCAACACAGAAAACCAAATGCAAACAGATGCTACATAAAAAATAACAAATAACAAAACAATAAACAACATGGATAACAAACTTGACTTCTAGCTGCAAACAGAATAAAACAGACCTTTAACTGTGCCGTTATATGTCGAATCATATTGATAGTGAGAGCATTAAGTGCTTTTGGTCGGTTCATTGTAATAACTCCTTTATCTCCGACATGTGAAAATAAAACTTCATCGTCTGATTCAGCTGATGACAATGATGATGATAATGATGATAATGGAGCCTATAACAGAGACAACATAACAGCAGTGGCTCACAGCCAACTTGAAATTAACTGTTGTATGTCAACATATTAACACATATCAACACATGTCAACACATCCACATAGGAACTTGCCTGGGGCTCGATCCACCACCTACAGATAACATGCGTGCAATACACGCATCTCTTACTCGAGTCCTTTTGACATTGGCATCAAGGTCACTGTGGGAAAATTGCCAGAAAGCCTTCTTTGTGTTGAAAAATTTCCTTCCAAAAAAGCTAAATTTTCTTCCAAATAAGCAAAATTTTCGAAAATTTAGGAGGAAAATGAAAATTTTGAGCACCAATAATCTCTTCTGTCTGAAAACTGCAATATCTTGCGTCGCCTACTTTATTAACTTCTGATGCCAGTGCCTTTTCACATTCAGTGAAATTGATCGACTGAAATCATAATTTCTGGACCTTGCTGTTTACAAGCAAGGAACCCTTATGTGACAGACAAACGAACAAACAGAATGCATAACGTGGTCTACCCCAGGACGACTGCAGTGCACACAATAAACAGCAACGCACTAGTAATTACCGTAAAACTGCTAATAGAAGAAGCTTCCGGCTTCTATTAGAACATATGTCTTAGACCCCCGGCTTGTATTGGAGACCCGGCTTATATTTGAGACCCAGCTTCTATTAAAACGTTGTCAACCTGGCATACCAGAGTAATACACTTTTTTCTATGGTCAGTGTGCACAATACTATTATTACAATACAATTTAGAGCGAGTGTATAAGACTACTGCACATACAACTAATCACCACTGCTACTACAACTGCTAATACACTTACAACAACGATGACTTGGATGTCCAGCTTATATTGGAGAGTGGAGACCCAGCTTATATTAGGGACCCGGCTTTTATTTGAGACTCGGCTTCTATTAAAACATCAGCCTCAGACCCCTGGCATGTATTAGAGACCCAGCTAATACAGGGTGTGCCAAAAATGACCCAACTTGTTTTTGTCAGAACTTCGTCAAATGTGATAGTTTTCGGCACACGGATAGCCAAGATGATAAAATTATGTAAGGTACACCTCACATAATTTATGTCAATGCAATAACGCAGATGCTTCAAATTGTTATATTGCATGATGATTATCAGTATCAGATTGCTCTCTTGTGCAATATCAGTTCCACAAAAGGCACCATGGCATTGATTAATTTTGTGGTTTTAAACATTTAACGCTGAAAACAGCAGACAACAAAATAACTGACTGATGAGCTTAAAACACATTTTATCCATGAATGAGTGTGTGCATTTTGATCAGTTGATAATTAGCGCCACTGTCAGCCATAGCATCACGTCAGTGGTGTCATTTCAGTAAATCGTTGGGGGTCTCAGTGATCTTTGGCATCTAAGTCTGCGTAATGTATTGTATTTGCAGCAGTAGCACTGCTTCAAAGGTACAATTTACACAGTAAATCTAAAATTATAAATCCTTGGGGATCCGTAGACCCTTCCAGCCCCCTCCCCTAAATGACGCCCCTGTATCACGTCTAAACCAGTGTGTACACTTTGGACATAAATTCTGATAATTTGGAAGCAGACTGTTATAAAAACTCATAAATATGCTAGATAAATCACACTTTAATTTCTTGTTTGCTTAATTAAGTTGTTAGAACTTTTACAGAGATAACAACTGAGCATTATACAACAATTTGGAGCATCTGCGTTTTACAAAGTAGTGCGCTGACATAAACTAAGTGAGGTGGATAACGAATGTGCCTTACATATTTCTATCGTCTTGGTTATCTGCATGCTAAAAATTATCAAATTTGGTAGAGATTTGACAAAGTTCTGACAAAAACAAGTTGGGTCATTTTTTTGGCACACCCTGTATATGAGACCCAGCTTGTATTAGCAGTTTTAAGGTAGTATCCTTTTATCACCTACCCTAAAACTTCAAACACAAGCCTGCAGCTTATATTAGTACAAGTTGCCTTGACCCCAGCCTGTATCGGGTACCTGGCATTTATGCCACATCCAGCTTCTAGTCAAAGTTTTATGGAAGTTGGTAGTAACATTACAACAACAAGATTCATTTACCAAGTGTCGTTGCAATGGATCAATTCGCCATACTGACCTACAAAACGGTGACTGCAAAGTCAAAAACAGACAGCACGAATTTGCACAAAGTATCAGAAAATGCACACTTCTAAAACGAGGAGAACAGCTACTGCAGAGAAACAATGCATGTTATTTGATGCTCTCTTATCAAAAAAGAAACTCAAATATCCATCAGTTTAATTATTGCCAGAAACTATAGTTACTGGGCTAGATCTCTGCCACTCCATGGGCTACATTTTTCTTGTAAATAGTGACACAAATGTTACCCCATCATGGTCTGCCACCTTGACATGGTGGTGGGGCTTAATGCTCCAAAGACCTAAAGGATTTTTTTTCAAAAACCTGAAGCAACAAAGTGCAGACCAGCTCTCTTTGAAAGATACGATGCATGTTACCAGTGCAAACGTAATTTGGTTTTAATGCCGATTTCGGCTTCACAGCCATCTATTGCTTCGCAACCACTTACAGTATCTGTAACCATCGGTTACATTCGTAGATGCACACTGGCTGAACTGATATGGCTGCAGCTTGTGACAGCCTGCCCACCCTGAAGATAAAGTAAGGTAAAGTAGGAACGCTGGTTATATGCGAATATGCGACTGCATATGCGATCGCATATTTTGCCAAAACCGGCATATCACATATTTTTCAACATATAATGGCATTTTCGAAATCGCATATGCGAAAATTATGCCGCATGTGCTGCGTATTCAAAAATTTGCATATATTCGCACATATGCCGCATATTTCCGCATATGCGATCACATTTTTTCAGCATTTTCTTGTCCAATATTGTTATAAGACCGTTAAATATTTTTGGCAGCAAATGATTACCAGTATTTACAATTAGACATTCAATAAATTAAATTGAAAATGTCAAAACTGTGCAGAATACGTCTATTAATGATTATGATTATGATTCTCCATCACTCGAAGCTGCACATGCCAGAAATATGCCAAAAAATATGCTGCATATATGCAGCATATATGCCACATACATGTGCCGCATATTGCGCCAAATTCTGCACATTTTCCCACATACTTTGCCTCAAAAAGTTCCGCATATTTTAAGAAAATTCTCCGCTATAAACAAGCATCTTAGTAAGGTTTAAAATAAGGATACAAGTGCTAGACATACCGACTACATACAAATTTGCGAAACTGGCTATAAATACAAGAAATTTGAGCTAATGCTCACGAAATGCGCGAAAGCCTATAGCAGTTCCTGTTCGCAAACTGTCGGTCTATCTCCAGCCATTTCGTTGCAATTCAATTCCTGAAGTGTGCACTACAGCTGAATATTGCAAAAAAACAATAAAACCCCTTATTTTGGAAGTTCAGGGTCATTCATAGTCACTGATGTTGATATGACTAAAAAGCTTGTCACTAGTGCTTGTTGTGATAGGCAGCATGCCAATTGTGATCTGCAACCATTTTCACGAAAGACTGCCAATCGATTTCGGCGCAATTCGTTCTTGAAATGTGTCTCACAGCCTAAGATCACCAAAAAATCCATAAAAACCTCCATTTTGGCATTCAAGGTTATTCAAGGTCATTGATTTTGATGCTAATCGAGAGCCAGGCCCAGTGTACAACTTCCTATTAATGATTAATAATAATCTAGATCCTATCTCGCATCGTTTTTGAGACTAAGACATATTGTCTAAAAATTGGAAATTTTTCATACCCCCTCTCATTTAGCACTCTTGTTCGGGGTGACTGCATTTGAATTTATGGAAAAGCTTTACAGATCCTGAAACTAGAGTCTTTCAGGCAGCCGACGATGAAGATTTGGTGATTCTAGCTTGCACCGTTTTTTGACTGATCCACCGGTGTGACGAACAAACAAACGGACAGAATTGCAATGGCTAAAATGTGCTAAGGCAGTGGCTGCTTTCGCAGGTAAAAACACACACAAAAAGCATGCAGACAACTTGCTTACGGCAATGTTGGAAACCTTGACATCATCCTCAGAACACAGCAAGACATATCCAGTATGGTAACAGTTCAGTTAGCCACTCAAACTGCAACATCAAAAAGTATGCACAAATGTAATAGTAATCATTTCCATAACTATGGTACCACAGAACTTTGAATAAAAGTCATGTCCCAAATACAGGCCAGGTGTCAAGGTAACTTTTAAAGTACTATAGAAACTAGGTCTCAGTTACAAGCCAGGTTCCAGACATGACTAAGATATGCAACACATATATCAGGTGACAGTTTTCTGATTCTTTTAAAAATACGATGAAGCACCATTTGGCCATGGGGTTCAAGGTAACTTGTACTTACATAAGCCAGATTCTGGGTAAACACCGGATCCCAGATACGGTGTCTGGCTTTTTCCCCCTTCGCCGTTTCACCCCCTGGATCATTTGCCCCCTGGCTCTTTCGCCCCTGGCTGATTTTTCCCCTCACCTTGGACGATTCACCCCCTGGCTCATTTGCCTTCTGGCTTTTTCGCCCCCTGGCTGATTCACCTCTTTAGCTTGAATGATTCAACCCCCACTGAATACTGGTAATTCAATATCGACTAGTACAAGGGCAATAAACTGCAATATGTATATATGCTAATACGTAATTCAATGTCTAGATACTTTGTAGCATGATGACGAGAATAAATAATTGTGTGACTGTTTAGTGGTCAACACGTTATGCAGTAGTGGCTATTAGGCCTAGACCCTAGTCCAAAAAATGAGATATTTGTGGCAAAATTACCAATTTGTGGAAAAAAAAAACAAAATTGAGATTGATGCAGAAATTTGCAGGTTTCTGTTGGAATTAAGCTATATCAGAAATTGTGTCAGTCAGAAAATTCTAGCTACTTTTTCACTTCGCAACGTTGTTGCTATGGAGCCCCTGAGATAATTGACTTTCGTTTTTGTGCTGTGATCACTAAATTCTGCCAAGCTTTTTGTCATATATAATGTTAATTGAAATATTTAGGCCTACTAATTCAGTTAAGTAACAATACACTGTAGTTGTTGTCATTCTGTAAACAAAAAAAAGCAAACCAGTAAGTCTACATTAAACCAATATTACTAGACCCCTAAGCTGAATTTTTTAAAAGTGTTGGCTTGCTAAGTAAAATTTTTGGCACCGGCTAGCCGAATATTTTTCCGGTTCCCAAAAAAATTTGGTGGCTATGGCAGCTAGCCGAAAACTGAACTGCCAACTATAGCAATGTACATTCAATAACCTTGTGTGATAACTTAAATTAATAGTCTGCGAATGGCTAATTGAGCAGTATGTAGTTAACTACACAGGAAATAATATATTCATTGTTAATTACATAAATAAAATGGTTTATAATTTACAGACACGTGCACTGTTGTTACAGGCTAAAACTATGATGTGGATACACTTGATGTTCAGATTCGATGCCACCACGCAAAAACGTAAATAAAGCACCAGCTCAAAAAGTGAAAAAAACTCCAACTACACACACATGTTGTTGCTTGGCCCTACAACTTGTAGGCTAATTTAGCCATTAGGTGAGTTTTAGGTCTAACTTCACTCGTGCTACCTTAGCTTACACTTTGAATTTAGTACTTTCCTCGTATCTCAAACCATTTTAGGCTAACAAACAAAAGCACACTACAGAGCTTTTGCTATGCAGTTAGTCGTCAAAGAGATCTGTCCATCAGGTCACATAAAAAAATAAACTTAACGCAATCTACTAAACAGTTTATAAAAAATGCAAGACTAAATAAGAAATATTATTAGATTGTGATCAATCTAACGTACTCCTTGTCAGCAAATTTTATTTTGAATTCTTTTAAGAGCTTTTTCATTCCTTTCAGCTTGTATTAGACCCGGCGTCTAATTGAGACCAGTTTAATATTATACTAATAGTGACTGGCATCGAAATGGTTATTAAAACCTGTCTCCCCAAAGTTCATAAAATATTGCCTCTATTTTAGGAACTGAGAGAAAAAAATTTGCAATAATGGTCGATGACGCTAGTTGCCATTTGTCTTGTTATACCTCAACGTATGCATCTATCTGGCACCGTTATGAAGATATGGCACCTCAAAGATAATGGGGTCACGACCTTGACCTTTTGGGGTCACGTGACGTCATTGGTCACGTGACCATTCGACTCCCGGGGGTCAACTTCCTATGGGTGGTCCATAGTGACCGTGCATCTATCTGGCACGATTATGGAGTTACGGCTGTTTGAAGTTCTTCCAGGAAGGCTCTTCCAGGAACAGAGGTCGGTCGTCAATATTACACTCATCTCATATACTCCTCTTCGTTTTGTGCGAAAAGTAAAGAATGTCCGCTGTTTGTAGGTCGAGAAGTAACAACATTAAGCTGTATGCGAATAGATGGTTCTGCTACATAATGGCATAATGGGCTTATTATAGGACTCTGTTACAATGGCAAACAAAAAGTTTTCATTATGATCAACAATCAATTCAGTTTTTCCAGCCCGATAGACGACCGTTTGCCATTTCGATACAAGTTTGGTATTGCTGAACATGCACACAACATGCACTGATAACGAGCTCATTCCTAAGTATAGGCCTTACACAAGAACAACCTTACTCGAAATGGGAAATGACTTTTCCCAAATTTGCTTGTCATCAAACTCATGTGAGATACGTTATTTCAGATGGTGGTCAACATGAAACGACGTTGCTGCAATGCACACAGGCAGTTAAACGACTACTTTGCGTTAGATCAATTTGACCGAATTCGGCTAGCTGAATTTTTTTCCGGCAGCTATGCATAAAATCTTATCATGGCTAAGTCGGTTTAGCCAAAAACTTTTCCACGATGGCGGCTAATCAAAAAAATTATTCAGTGATGGCAGTTATGGTGGCGGTTTAGGGGTCTAAATATTACTCACCAAGGGGGGGCGGCAAATCATCCAAGGTAAAGGTAAAGGTAAAGTCTTGCTATATATACTTGCTATATAGCACTTCTTACACGAGACGGACTCAAGACCAGAAGCGCTTTACAATCTTGGAAGTGGCAGCTGATTGGCATGAGCTAATAATACCGCAGCACACTATGCAGCCATCCATCGCCTGAGTGAATGAACAATTGGACCCACAGTTTGCAGCTAGCAGACATACCATCACCCTAATCAGCCACACTAAACCTTTATTTTACCCCATAGCCCGTAACTACTACTCATTTCCCATCCCACAAAGGGTAGAAGGCTGAGTTGGCCTGTGCACATAGTAGGTTAGCAACTTGCTCAAGGTTGCTTGCAAATGACAACGGTGAGAATTGAACCGCAACCTGAAAATTACGAGTCGACACTAACCACTAGACACTTGCACCTACACAGACATCTAGGCGTGAACAACTTGCACAATGCCTTTACTTGGTAGCACATCAACTGGGCATTGAACCGTGGACCTTTCGGTCTCGTATCCAACACCCTAACCGCTAAGGCACCAAGCTGAGGGGCGAATCAGCCAGGGGTCGAAACGGCAAAGGGGCGAAAAAACAACTCCCAGACAGAGGCCAGGGGGTCAAAGTTTTACGGTATCTAGAAATATGACAGTAGCGTGAAGTGCTTTTAGGCTGGGGTCGACCCAGTGGCCCAACATAACCAGAGGCTGTCATAGCCAAGGGCTGAGTTTGCCATTTTGCCTGAAGCCACTCTTCTACCGATAAGTCGTCACTGACCTGCTATTCCAAAAGTCTGCTATTCCGAAAATTAGTACTCAGGTTAGAGTTAGGGTTAGGGTAGTAGTCTTATCTTCCATCTGTAGGTTAGGGTTAGGATTGGGGAGGATGGCTATGGGTAATAAGCAGATGTGTGGATCTGAACTGGATCTGATCTGGATCTGGATCTGGATCTGAGCCATACTAGGTACAATTGTGATTATCCATACTGGTTAGGGATGGTGTTAGGGATAGTCAATAGTGAACCCTCAGAATAGCGGACCCAAATCGATATATCAGTAGTTCAATATGAACGTGCAAACTGCTACAATATCCAGGAAACTGTGGTCAGAAATCAAACAAGTACAAACATCTCTGTATTTCAATTTTCAACTTCAGCGACGTCAGACTGAGTGAAACGACTGAACCACTGAACTATAAAAGATGACACGATCTACTTTTAACTTCTAAGTAGGTCAAGCCTGAAATTCTTTCGGTGTTTAGGCGGTATCAATTTGTTGTTTTTGTTGTAGTTATTCTATGTTTTGGCGTAATGGAGGAGGAATGTATGATCATTTGTAAATTTGGACGTTTTTAGAGTTAGTAGCAAGTATTGTGCTTGCCAGTAGTCTAACGCTATGTCGGCAGAAACAGTGGTGGAAAGCCCTTTGGTGAATTTTGAGCTGTTGGAGCCCATACCTCTTGTTTACGGATATACCGGCATCGCTGTGTCAGTCGTTTTTTTCCAGTCGCTAAATCAATTTCTGCTTCGATTTGGCAGTCCGAGGTCTGTGCATGTTGACGAAGTGTGGAAATGGCGCAATCTTTTTGTTTCCTGGGTCCATGCACTGATTGTTGGAACGTGGGACTTGAGCTGGTTAGTATGTTTGTTGCCAGTTGCATATTGTTCAAGTTAAAATCGTAAGTTGTCAAAATAAGTAGGCCTCAGTTGGCAAATCTGGGTGTGCAATAGTAACTTCCTGCTGCACTTAGTAGTCATCATTATTGTCATCCACTGCGTGAGTTCATGTTTCGTCGAGAAGTAGGATTATCGCTTCGGTCGACACTTTCCCTTCGAATAAATACCAAGATAATCGGAAACATGAACTAAAGTTAGAATTCGGTGTTATCTTTCTTCTAAGAACTAACATTTTCGATTATCTACCAGATAATAAGAAAGATAATCGGAAACGGCAGCTAACACCAAAGTTAATCCAAGCATTACTGATTAACACCAGAGAGCTCCAATGCAAAAGAATAGGCGTAATTTCTTAATCCCTAGCGATTAGAAACTTTCTAATCGGTTTTCAGTTCATCTATGGATAAGAAGTAAGTTAATCGGATTCGGTTCTTAGCGGATGTCAGATTAAGCAGATGTCGATTAGAAAAAAGATAATCCTACTTCTTGACGAAACATGAACTCACGTATTGTCATTCATCGTTGCGTGACGTCATTGTAGGACTACATTGTTGTTGTACACTGACAATTATCATCATATATCATCTCTGCGTGTCTTGTCATGAGTTGCGTAGTCGTCGTCGTTGTATCTTGCCATTGTACATTGTCGTCGTCAAGTGACAAAGCAGATAATTGTTTTCTGAGTAAATACCTAGACGAATTTGCGATCAGGAATTAGGCTGTTGACTAGGCTATGCAGAGTGTGAACTGTGAAGAAATTCATGGTGGCAGACTTCAAACGAACGCTGCCTATAAAGCGTCCGCTCAGCAGTTAATTTCGGAGCGAATGATTGAAAAACTCAACAATTTTTATCATGACTGGTAATGTACATGACAACTGTTATCTGCACATTCATCTTTTACCCACACATCTGCAGTTAGCATCCGCAGATTTTATCTGCCTTTTACTCGTTGCCACATTTGCAGATCCACACATCTGCTTATTACCCATAGCCATCCTCCCCAATCCTAACCCTAACCTACAGATGGAAGATAAGACTACTAAATCACTATTTTTCGTCCATAGGGACGGAAAATAACGTTCACGGCATCGGCAGTACACCAAATATATGATCAGCTCACATTGCTGACCCTAATGCCGAAAACTAGCTGTAACCCTAACTTTCCAAAATTAATCTGATTTTATTTTCTTCCAGCATAGTCGATGTGAATGGTGTTGTCGGTGCAGTGTTTCATGACATCGTTGATCTCATAATAATTTATACTGCTGTTTGCAGTTGGTTACAGGTTACATACTTTTGTGAATTTATCACTTTGTCAGTGTCAATATTAAGTAAAGTATTAGTGATAATAATAATCATCATCATCATCGACGCGAAGCGTTCAGCCGTAGCATTCCGCCGTTGCAATTTGTCGCCAGTACGAGCGATCTTCTGCCAGCTGTAGAGCGTCGGTCACTGATATTCCCGTGTCTGGGCAGATCTGATGGATCCAAGTGATAGGAGGTCGACCATGAGCGCGTTTCCAATCAGGAGATGGTTGGGCACCATCTTGTGCTTCACAGCAAGTCCGAAGGATCTGGTTTGCTGGAACGTCCTCTGTGAGTCTGGCAACATGACCGAACAGTCCGAGTCTTCACTTGCGAACGATGGAAGAGGCTGCCAGGAGACCAGTTCGGCGTAAGACTTCATTGTTAGATACGGAATCGTACCATCTAATGTGAAGTATCCGTCGCTGACATCGTGTGTGAAAGGAGTCCAATCGTTTCCAGTCTGCTTGTGTAAGGGTCCAGGTTTCTGAGCCATAGAGGAGAACTGCCAGCACGCATGTGGAATATATACGAATTTTCGTTGGGATGGTGAGATTCGGTTGATTCCAGATGTGGTCTAGGCGTTTCATTACTCCAGCGGCAAGTCCAATACGTCGGGTACATTCGGAACTGGAATTTCTGTTGCTCGTTTGGATGCTGCCCAGG
>Ga0056128_1004759_pt1 | contig 17023 bp, 11 predicted proteins | sample WorMetLIZISLAND2_FD_71113 | JGI IMG/M metagenome (GOLD analysis project Ga0056128, IMG submission 71113) | Marine gutless worms symbiont microbial communities from Max Planck institute for Marine Microbiology, Germany - Olavius geniculatus... ... | reverse complement strand
TTCAATTTTGTGTCTGTTTACTTGAGCACTAGGCCTAAGTTAACTCTAGATTAAGTTTAGCGTAGGCCTAAGATCAAATCCTGCAAGGCAGCCTTACATTTGGTGTCAGAACTGGGATAGTCTTTAAATAGGTTTGTTTTGTGGGAGACAGTGTAATTTAGCGTGTAATTTGGTGTATAGTAATTATTTTGTCGTTTTGATTATTTTGTGATTTGTGTTGTCGCATAGTATATTAATTGTGTTTGTGTGCTTATTGAGCAGTAGAAATTCCGACGTAGTCGAGGCGAGCAGTCGAGAAGCACACGTGTCAGGAACTCTCAGTGTAAGACCGGTGGTGCCGATCCCAGTCTCGTTGGTCAACGCCGTTTGGTATAATTTTGTATTTTGTACCCCTCTGACCAACTTGACTTTGATATCAAATCTTTGTGTTATATTGGATCGGTTACCCCCGGAAACGCAGGAACAGCTCAAAGAATGAGCACCGCCCGTTTAACTGCAAAACTAGGTAGGGCGGGGTACGACCTAGACCGTCTTGAGGAGCTAGACAGAGGGGAACTCTTGGAAGCCCTAGCCGAGGCCATGCTGGTGGAACCCGCACTTGGCCTGGGTAGGTCTTCAGCCCATTAGTGGGTAATATTCAAGCTAGGCGTTGTGTAAAACCATTTCAATGGTGGGGGCTTAGTTCCCGAAGCGGGAAATTTACCTCGTTTTTTATTCGCTAAAGGTGATGTTTTAGGGACATCTGTGGGGGAGACTCTGTCATGTGACACCGGCAACGTTGCTGTGGAGTGGACGGAGTCTGGGTCGCCGGCGACTTCATCGGTGCGGCTGTCGACTCGGATGGATTCAGAGGACAGTCGCAATGCAACAGGACGGTTCAGTTGCGATGATAAACTGTGAACTGTGGACCGAGACTGCAAACAGTGATCCTATCTGCGTTTTGATTAAAGCTGCCGTCGTTGACACTAATTTTTCCCATTAGACTGCTTAACGTGTGTTTGTTTTTTACGTTAAGTTTGTGTTAAATGGACAGTTTTGGGGCCGTGCCGTGCTTGGCGGGTGAGGTTTTCGGGGTCGAGTCGGCCGGGGATTCGGGCGCACTGCCGGGACCCCGGGCGGCTTCGTCCAGCATCTCCTCGCCGGCCAGGTTGCGGGACGGTCACGTTTCTGTCTCGTTTCTTTTGCTTGCTGCCAGAACATTTGCGTAGTTGAGTGTAATTTACATTGCTTTGTGTTAATTTGTTTTTGGCCCTACCCCGTAGTGGCATCTTGTTCATATTGGGTGGGGATGGGTGTCGCGGCTGTCATTTGTGGCCGCTCCTATGGACCTGGTGGATGGCCTGGATGATCTGGAAGAGGGTCTGGATGTCCGTCACGTATGACTGCATCATCCGGTGAGTCATCAGTCATGCATACTGTATTGTATGGGCAGTCAGGTTTTGGCAGCTATAGAAAGCGGTCATATAGGCAGTTGCTTGAACGCTGGACGGTCGATAAATGTGTGATTGCTCGTGGCAGTTCATAAATTGCAGTCTGTATTCCGAATAAACGTTAATTACTTATTAATTCGTCGGTTTAATCTCCTCTTCTTCCCTCTACCCGATGCTCGACGGCGGCGCGTCCAAGTCCAGAGTTACACCTGTAAGGACGATGCGGCGGATGTTACAAGATAAATAAGTAAAACCGATATATCAACTTGTATCAGACTACTTCCAGTCAGAAAATTGCGAGAATGTGATATTGTCAACACAGTTTTGACCGTCCCCACAGTATGAGTCATGTCAGTTTAGTAAATAACTGAGCGTCTAGACTAGCCCGGAGCAGACCAACCTCGAAGTGAGAAACACACAGACACTTATATACACATTCAATGGCGTGGAGGTGGGAAGAAAGCATGGCCAGAATTTTTGGCTATCGAAAAATGTTGAAAAATCTTGTCAAAAAATTTTCATCTAAAAATGTGAAATTTGGAGCTGCAGTTTAAGGGCAAAATAGAAACTGTTTGATCGCTCGTAATATATCCTGTTGGAAAATTGCAGCTGTCTGTCGGAATTCTGTCGGAAATTTGCAGTGTATGTCCAAAAATTGCAACTTCCTGCCGACCTACTTATTGAAACCATGATGCCAATGTACACAGTACGGGCCCGCTATTCCGAAGGTCCACCATTCCGAAACTCCATTGTGCAGATACGCACCACAGTGCTAACGTTTGGATTAGGATTAGGGTTAGGGTTAGGGTCCGCCTTAGGGTTAGGCTTAGGGTTAGTGGGAATAGTAGACTTTCGGAATAGTGGACCTTTGGAATAGCGAACACGAATCATGTACACTGGACCCAACCCAACGTGACCCATGAAATAAGAAAACTCTCGACCCAACCTAACCTGTGAATGGACCAGACCCAATGACCCATGTCCAACTCTGGTACATATTAGTCAATCAGATGCGTGCACAGCTAGCTGACAGATCACAACACTTCTCTCATTGAACTAACTGTACAAGCACAAATGCATGTATAGAACAGAAATTTGCTGGTAAATACAACAAAACAAATGTCAACATTATCACTACAGTCCGACGTGATATTATTAATTTACAATTGACTAACAATTGAATTAATTACAATATTTCTCTCAATAAACAAACTGTACAAGCACAAAAATGTATCTATAGACAGGGACTTGTTGGTAAATAGGACAAAATACTGAAGATAATTGTCAACTTCATCAGCACAGCCCAATGTAACATCATATAATTAACTGGTTAATTTACAACAGGTTAACAATTAATTACAAATACATCACTCAACCAACCAAACGCATCAAAATCAGCAGCCAGAGGGACTCGGTAAACAATATTAGAAGTTACACTGACTACAACTCAGCCTTCCATCCCTCCGGAGTAGGCAAATCGAGCACTGGCCTGCCTGACAGGTTTTAAGGTAGTGCATGTTCATCTGTGTTGTTTGGCAGGTAACACTGTGTAATTCCATATGGCATGTGATGCTCTGTTGCTATGTGATCACTGTGGGTTTCCCATAAAGAGCTATACACAACGTTTAACCCCCTTACCGAGGTAGTGAAACAATGTCAGTGAAAAGGACGGTTAATTAGGCTGCCCGGAATGATAGTCCGGAAAACCTCATGTTTTACAACAGTTTTTCTTCTTTATTTTTTTTCAACGTGAGATCTCAGAGGTCCCTTGGCCGATCTCCGCAAAATTTTGCCACATGGTCGCAAGCATGTTCAATTTTATAATGCCGATCCAAAAATTTATGGGCCTGCCCAGTGCCCCCCTCCCCCCAAAAAAATTGGGGGCCAAAAATATGCCAAATCTGGCCCAATTTCGGACCCCTTCCCACTTTGAGTGCAGTGTATCTTCTGCAGAATGGATAGAGATATTCAAAAGAGGAAAACTAAATTATCAACAGCATTTCCTCTCGCGTTAGACGAAATAAGTCCGGTGAACTGTAGTCCACTTTCCACAGCGTTCTCGTGGCTAATGTTTACCCACCAAATTGACTTTTTCAGAATATCATATTTTGGCCCCTAGGGGGGTGCTGCGCCCCAAAATTTTTACACGCGATTGAAAATGACCAGGGCTTGCTAGCACATACGCCACCGGGGACAGAGGTCCCCCCAACAATTTTTTTTCAAAGGGGATCAAAAACTCGCTTAAAATTCAGCATATGGGCTTCAATAACTTAGGGGAAAGAAGCATAGCTCTACGAAACTTTGCCACGTAACGTACAACGAGGTGGGGTTAACCCGAGGTGGGGTTAAAAAAGGGGGTACAACTTGAGAGAGCAAAAAACGTCTGAAATTCAGCGCAATTTAAAACAACTTTAGACTTTGACCACGAATATCTCAGGAATGGGTTAAGATATCGACAATCTGAAACAAACCTAATCGACAGCTATCCCTTCCGAGTTGAACAAAAAAATTGGTGAACTTTTGTCCAGTAACAGCAAAGTTATGATAACCTATGTGTACCCACCCAGAATTGACTGTGCGTGATTTTCGACAACTTTAGACTTTGGCTGCGAGTATCTGCGAAATGGATCAAGTTAGCAACAATCAAAAACAAACTTGATTGACGACAGTCCCTCCCGCATTGGGCAAAAAATGGTCTACTAACAAAAAAGTTATAGGGGCTCATGTTGACCCACCCTAAGTCAACAATGCACGTTCTACAGATACATATGCTAACGTATTTGAGTATGGGCCACGTGACTTTCCTATGGGGGGAAATTTCAATCCCCGAAACTTTTTCACGCATTCGACTTATGGCGCCAGGTGGCGAGATAATAGCCGCAGTTTAACTAGACAATAAAATTATGTTAGTGACGATAATTAACTTAGACTGAATTACAACTGACTACAATTACAGTGCATCACTAACTTCAAAATATCTATTACATCAGAAATTGCAGCAGCTAGGGATTCATAAATACATTGCAGTATAGTGAACAACATTTTAACAGCTGGAGACCAGTGCAAAGCCTCTACCCCCTTTGCCCCCCCTGCGCTCAGGGGGAGCCAAACCAGAATAAAGGAGTTAAAATGGCAAAACATGACCACCAGATGCGATTTTCAAACTAAAATGCGCAAAAATGTGGTTATGGTCGGGAGAGACCCCACTGCAAGAGATTACTTGGTTGGTGGCGTTGTTGTGTGGCGTGGTGTAGTGGTAACAAGTCTGATCCGATCAGTGAAGTTACTGTATGCTGGGCCTGGTTAATACTGCAATGGGTGACTGCCTGCGGGCAGGTAAAACATCTCTGTATGTAACCAACCGCCTAGGTCAACTCAGCCTTCCAAGCCTCCGGGGTAGGTAAATCGAGTACCAGCCTATCTGGCTGGGGTTAAGGTGGGGCGCGTTCACCTCTGTCGGGTGGCAGGTAACACTGTGTGATCCCATACGGTAGGTGATGCTCCGTAGCTCTGTGAGGGGTTCGCTCATTAAGAGCTATATTCGGACCTTTAACTTTACCTTTACTGAACTCCCACAGACACCGTAGCTGGAACACATAAAAGGTTTACAAGATTCACATGGAACAAGATAATGTTCATGCGAACACAGAGTCTGTCCAATGCATTTTGACAGTTTACAGTATATGTCCGTATAAATATAATCAGTGAGCTGCTTAGACTGGTAGAAAGAAAATGAAACAGTTTAATTTCAAACCGTACAGCAGCAATGATCCTTTAATCATTCTCTATTATTTTAACTAAACAATAAACATCGTCAGTCACGAGACCATTCGATTAGTCATCAGCGCTTTACTATAAAAGATCCATTGTCCCCATGCGTCTATCTTGCACCGTTACGGAGATATGGCGCCTTTAAAATAATGGGGTCACGAGTTTGACCAGCAAAGGGGCCTGGGGGAGCACCGTAATCTCTGCCAATTGGGTCTGCCACACATTTTTGCAAATTCTGGGCTCTCAAAACGCACCTGGTCACAAGATTTTTAGTCGTTTGTGTGCAATGCAAATGAGTGTTGCAAAAATGGGTAATGTAGCTAAAAACAAATACGAATCAATTCAGCTTCCAATGCTCTGCCGATATTGGATTTGTCGCAGGGGGAATAGCCTATGACTGCTGACGCTGTGAATAAGCAAAAGGAGACAAATGAGATGATGTCACTGTCATTGCTGTTGTGGGTACTGCAGAGTATGTCAGTTCGTGTGGGTTCTGCTTGGTCAGTTGTTGCGCACTTCATTCTTGAGGCAGGTCTTGTAGCTCTCCCAGAGGTTCTGAGAGCTGCTCATCTGCCACCACACACAACATATCACTCACTCTCAGTCGACACCCTTGGGGTGGGGTTTCCACACTTTTACTAACAAAAATTTCCATCAGTCTTCCAGGAATGTCAAAATGTTTTCCCAGAACTTTCTTAGATCCCACCAACGTTCGTTTAAATATAAAGATGAATGCTTTCTTTGATTCTGTGGTGCAACGATAAATGAAACGCCAAATATTTCAGAATTTATCTCATCACTGTAGGGACTTTTGCTAGTGCTACGCATTGTTTATTTTGAACACCCTGAAATTAATCAGCTATCCAGAATTTTCATTTTCCGGGACTTTCCAGGACCTAAAGCCTTAATTTCCAAAACTTACCAGGACCAAACTCATTTTCTATGACTTTCTAGGTCTTGGAAATTCAGTGAAAAATTCCAGGAATTTCCAAGAAGCATGAAAACCCTGGATGTGTGAGAGTCGTTCGATAATTAAGTTACAAAACGGTGCCATTTCATTAATTCTTAAAATAGACAAAATCTGAAAATACGTTTTGTAGGGAACTTAACTCTGAGTACCTGATGTGAGTTTTATTACGAAGACCTCACTGTGACGTCATTTATGAATATTAAATTCGACGATGTTACCACTAAAATCGCCCCGTAATAAACAACGTGCCGTTATTGTTTATTTTGTGGCCAAACTGACTTCATGCAAATCGATTCACTCTTAGATGAATCCAGTATATGGAGATACATGTTTTATGAAGCTAACAGTACGCGTTTGGTGGAAGAAAATGCTAGTTGGGCAGAAATTTGCATCACATACCGAGCTACAATCAGTCGTTCTTCGATGGCTTTGACAGCGGCCAGCATCGTTCTTTGCATCAGAAATTCAGAAGTTTGGTGACAGATACGGGACAAATGTTCGAACAAAATCGGAAGATATGTTAAAAAATGAAACAATACTGTTTAACATTTACAGACGTTACATGAACTTGTTAAGTTTATTCGTTTTACTTCGCTCCTATGTTGTTTGTCATTTGTGAGTTATGACAGATTACTGGTGGAACAAATAATACACAAGTAGACTGTGTTCTATTAACAGATGACATCACAATAATGACGTCATCATTAAAAAAATTTCAGCGTATGCTCAGAACTAAATTTTCTACAAAACGTATATTTCGAATTTTTCCTATTTCAAGAATTTATGGAATGGCAATGTTTTGTAATTTATTTATCGAACGACCCTTGTATTACTAACCACCAGCTTGGTGGCATAATGGTTAGGACGTTTGAATTATGATCAATAGGTCATAGGTTTAATTCTGTCAATCATTCAAAACACACGTGTATAGCACCATGTGTTACCAATGAACAAAAACAGTTTGAGGAAACTTCTAGAATCGTTAATATTTGCAAAATTTTACAAATAGACAATAAGCCACCATGACGATAATCTATGATGATGACGGTGATAAGTATAATAATAATAACAGTAGTAGTAGTAGTAGTAGTAGTAGTAGCACAGACCTTGGTGCCTCGCATGAGTCTATCCTTCATGACTGCAACAAACTCCTTGTGACTGAGTTTTCCATCTCCATCGACATCAAAGAGTTGAAACACGACGTGAACAACATGGCTGTTGAGTGACTGGCCGGTGCACGCCTTCACCGCTCGGCGAAAATCAACTACACATGAAGACAGAGAAAGTGATATGAATAAACAGACAAATGGATAGACACAGGGACAGACAAACACACAGACACACTGACAGAGACACAAAGAGACAGATAAACAGGCAAGCAGACGGAATGAACCACGAGACTATCCAATGATTGGCTAGTACATGCCTTCACCGCTCAATGGAAATCATCTAGACATACAGACGAACACAGTAAGATAAACAGTGACAGAGAGTGAACAAAGTGTCTGTTTAATAACCTGTGCAGTGTGGAATGCAAATCACCCATACACATAATGACAGACAGACAGACAGACAGACGGACGAACAGACATACATGAACAGAGTGACTGTGCATATCTTGCTGATCAGCAGAAATCCCGTAGACATGTACATCAAGAGACACAGAGAGAGACGGACAGACTGACAGATGAACGGACACAAACAGCCACATGACTGTTCAACGTCTGGCCCATACAGACCTACACAGAGACAGACAGACAGATAAACAAACACACAGAGAGACAGGTGGTCTGACAGACAGACAGAGACAGACAGAGCAAACCACATGACAGTTATGCGATCGACCAGTACAGGTAGAAATCAACTACACACACCAGAAATATAAACCGTGTCTCAATAAAAACGTGCCACTTTTATTTAATAAATAATTTTTGCCTCACAACATAAGGCAGAAACTTAACATAAATGACTGTAGTTTTATCCACCTCACTTAAATACTGTTGCTACACTACCTTGTGAAATACAGGAGTCGTATTTTGGACATTTACAACAATGAATTCAACAATGAATTCATACTGTGCACTGCATGCGTCAGCTCAGAGAATCTTGTATCTGTAATACAAATGAAGTGATGTGACAGATAATAATAACTGTTACTCATGTTTGTTGCTATTCAGTTAATCACCTCCAAGCTGATGCATGCACTATGCAGTATGAATTCCTTGTTATAAACAGCCAAACTATGACTTCCAAATTTCACAAGGTAGTGTAGCAACAGTATTTAGGTAAGGTGGGCTAAACTACAGTCATTTTCATCAAGTTTTTCCCTGACGTTGCTTGCCAATAATTATTATCAAAAATGGCTAATGTTCGAGGGAGTTATTCCAAAAATAAAAGTGGCACATATTTTGATAGTGACCCAACTAAGAGTGCATCTACAAGTACAGAACATATAGTATCACCTTCAGAGATGGGTTGACTAGCATAGGTGTAGATTCTCATGGCCAGTGCAAAGTCATCCAGACTGTTGAGAAACTGACAGAACTCCTTGAAGTCAGCAAACGTTATGCCCTACAACAACAACTACAACTACTACTACAACAACAACAAAAACTACTAAACATACACTACTACTACCACTATTACTACTACTACACGTGCTAACACTATGACAACTACTACTACAATTGTTGAGAAAATGGCAAAACTCCTTTAAGTCAGCAAAAGTTATGCCGTACATCCTCAAAACAACAACTACTACTACTGCACTATTTCTACCAATACTAGTAACGACATTAGCAACTATTACTACTACAATGTTACTACTAGTACTACCACATGTGTGGACACTACTACAACTTCTTCTTCTTCTACTACTACTACTGCTGTTGAAAAATGACAGAACTCCTTAAAGTCAACAAAACGTTATGCCCTACAACAACTACTACAACTACTACGAACATTACAATACTACTAATATTACTACTAATATTACTACTACTACTACTACTTAATTTTTACTAGTACTACACGTGCACACTACTACAATGACCACTACTGTTAAGAAACAGACAGAACTCCAAATCAGCAAATGTTATGCCTTAGCATATATACACACATACACACTGATAATTAGGGTCTACAGTTTTCCACAGAAAATTTTGCCAAATTCCGCGGGCCAGTTTGCAAAATTCCGTGGTTTACCACGGCAAAATTGTCCAAATTTCGTGGCTCACCGTGGCCTTCGATTTGTAAGTAAACTGAGCTCTATCCTGTTCAAATACTTTTGTTTCTGAAAGGCCGGCTGGCATAGTGACATTGTGCTGATTTATGCTAGCAACGTCCAAAGAAAATTACCTATCTTTTTTTCATTTTAAAAGTGCAATTTGTCGTGTTGCATTTATATAGGATTGTGCCGTATTGAGATAGCTACACCCACAGCTTATTGCAGTTCAGTTCGATTTTTTCCGTGATAAAATAAGTCATCAAGGCAAAAATCATACTAATCGCTGACGAATTTTCAGCTTCTGCAGAATTCCACAAAATTCCGCGGAAATATCAAAATTCGGCAGCAAAGAGAAAATTCCGTGGCTTGGCTCGAAATTCCGTGGCCGCAGACAACTGTGGACCCTACTGATAATGCAGTGTAATGTGAAGTTCTTCCTGAGCAATATAGCCTACAGAATGGTGCTGATATCTGTTTCCTTAGCCTTCAGCCAGACACTAGTTTACACTGCGAAACTGCAAATGCAGGTCTAGTGCATCATGTAGCGTGATGCAGGTTTATGCACTGGTACTCACTGCACCTACTCATGGAGGAATGGCCATACTGCTGCTGCTTATTTTGCTACTATGACTACTACTATTGCAACTACTGCAAAACATTGTGAACAATGGAAATCATCTACTGCATAAACTCTTACCAGAAAGAACTGCTCATGATTACAATCTTAGGCAAAGACGGTATGATCTAACGTTACATGTTAAAACAGATGATAAAAACTTTTTATCCAGGATACTTTTTAAAGACATTTATTAGAATTATCACCTACGACACTTATTTTTATTATTCTTTGTTTATTTTTATTTTGTTTTATTTTATTTGTTTATTACATTTTACTATTTTCAGATTTTTAAATTGCATATTATGTTCTACTGCGCTTTACTTTTATCCTGTAACCTACACACTGTTAACACTAGCGTAATTTATTGTAACCTGTAACCTACGTAGTGGTCTGTCTACGCTTGAATTAAACGAATATTGTATTGTACTGTATTGTATTACTGCTACTACTACTACTACTACTATTGCAACTACTGCTGCTGCTACTACTATAGCTACTACTACAAGACCTGGCTGTGTGGGATACGTCTAGCCAGTCTGTCCAGGTACTGTTCATGAGCCTGTTTCGTAAGGATCGTGTAGCGTAGAAGAATACGTGCAAAATCCTGCTCATGTATCGTAGTCATTCCATGTGAGAACTCATTGAATTCCATCTCCAGGACCTCTGTCTGAAGATTATCCATGAATCTGCACACACAGACAAACTCCAGGTTACACTGTGAGAGAACTCACTGAACTCAGCACTCAGCTGGACACCAACTTACGCTGCGAAAGCACTCATTTTACACACAAGGCTCAAAACTGTTACATCAGTCTCCATCGGCTAGACACCAGCTTACACTGCAAGATAACTCATTGAATTCCATCTCTAGAACCTCCATCTGAAAGTTGTCCATAAACTGGTACACACATGGCTCAGCCATCAGCCAGACACCAGCTTACATAGCAAGACCATGGCTATAGGCTAGTGCATTGCACGGTGTGCCTGTTAACACCTCAGCTTTTGCCAATATGCATTTCCCTTCCACACAAAGAAATGGGTGGCTCATTACATACCGAGATGGTTTGCCCACCTGTTGATGGTCACCCATCCAAGTACTAACTGGGCCTCCACACCCCTGCAGATCCAGCAAGTTAGTCCAAGACTGGGTTCTAAGTTCTTCGTCGCTGACCACTCAGCAGACCTTGAAGTTGACCGAGTCAATCGTTTCTCAGCAGAGTTGAAGATGAAGGAAGGTCTAATGCTCAGAGTCGTTGATACTGCAGTCCCGTTAGTGATGATCAAGACGGACAGACAGACAGACAGCAGAGTAAGTGTCGTATGGTGTAGCGATTGTTGTACTTAGACTGACTGAGTGAATGTTGCTGACCTGAGAAGGTAATCCTAGCTGAAGGTGATAGGTAAATAATAAGAAGCCCATCACAGATCTAGAGAGTGTCACCTGCCATATGGGATCACACAGTGTCAGCTGTCATCTGACACAGGTGAACGTGCCCTGCCTCAACCCCTGCCAGATAGGCTGGTACTCGATTTACCTACCGCGGAAGAATGAGGAATGAGTTGACCTTGGTGGCTGGTTATATACCGAGATGGTTTAGCTGTCCACATACAGTCATGCATCCAAATAGTAACCACATAATAGTGACTCAACTGGGAGTCAAACCCACGACTGCTCGATCATAAGTCTGACACCCACCACCAAGCCAAAAAAGGTGAGATTTTCTTGCCATGACTGTGACATATGCAGTGCTAGCAGTAGCAGTAGTTGCAGCAGTAGCAGTAGTGGTGGTAGTTGTTTCTGCTGTATTAGTCTGAGCGTAGCACTGACCTGTGAAAGTCCTCATAGGTGAGAACGTCCTTGCCTCGACTGCCAAAGAAGTGAGTCGTCAGTGTCGTCTCTACAGGCCTCTCTGTGTCAACCGATTCCTCACCCTAACAACACAACAATATTATGATCAACACATGTAGCACTATCAACAGCTGGACACAGCATCAGTGAAAGTAGAGAACAAGACACAAGTGGCTAGTGGATGATACAGTGGCTACGAGTTACAAAGAAATGAGCTGTTAGCATCATCTCCACCGGCCTTTCAGTATCCAGCAATTCCTCACCCTAACCATAATAGCAACATTACGATCGACAATTAGAGGTAACATGATTAACACCAGCAGAGGTAGACGGCAGACAGTGACGGTGACATACCGGAAGCTACAGCACAGCAGTGACTATAGTGACTAGCGGCTAGAAGTTACAACGAAGTAATTAGTAGTCAGCATCATCTCTACAGGCCTCCCTGTAAAAACTAACTCCTCATGCTAACTGTACTGCAACAGCAACAACTACAGCAGTCAACCAGTCAGGCACATCATCGTCAAAAGTAGGCAACAAATGTGTAACCGACACAGCCAGCACAGTGGCTAGTAGTTACAACCAATATGTGTGACTGTGACGCAGGCAACACTACGGTAAGTATTATTTATGGTCCAAGCCAGCTTTAGTGTTAGGGCAAGTGATCAGTAGCTCTAACCGTAACCTTATTTCTAACAACTGCACATAGCTTAGACAGTCTTCTATAAATTCAGTAGCCTAAACTGCAATATTACTATAGTATGTCATTATGTCTATCACATGTGTGGATATGATCACAACGGAACATGCTAAATGTACATAACATAGGCAATGATCAAAAAAAACATAGGCAATGATCAAAAAAAAATAATAACGTCATAAACGCAATCCACTCAGTAACAAAACAAAACAAAAACATGACACCTTAGAGCTGATAACAAGTAACAACAAAAAGCAGAAAATTAGCCACTGAAACAGAACTGATGAACAATGAGTTAGTACAAGGACGTGGATAGGGAAACGCAGTGGTGCATGTTTAAGACAGAGATCAGGATCAACAGCTGTAGAACAAGCTGGAATGGTGAAAAAGCATAGAATTCACTAGCAGTCTGTTGCAGTGCTGTGACGTTACTCACTTAAGTGCTGCCACTGAAACTTTCAGCATTTTGTAAACATCACTATCACAACTACAGCAGAAGCGGGGCAAAAGAAGTATGCCAAAATATGCCCCAAAGCAGATAAACGTAGCAAAATAAATTACCGACCTTGAACCAAGAAAGAAACAACATTATGCCTAATATCTACTGGCAAAGTAGAAGCCGAATAGCTGCAGAACATGAAGCACAGCAGAGTCAACAATGCTTAATTTTTAGCAACATTTTGACTCTGATCTGTTCTTGTTCCCAAGATATTACGTGATGTATATCCGCATCCTGTGATCACCAGATCAGCTCAGTTTCGCAACAAAGAATGGGCTGCTGCCAAAACATAAATACCAGTACACCAATGCTTTTGTCAACTGCCTATTCACTTTTCTTTTTTCTTTTCTTTTTCTATCTTTGGATAGTGTATCATTGATTACTTATAGTTACTATGGGCGGCCAGCGTTGATGAGCAATTGCTTTTTTGGTAGCCCGCCTATACATAATCTAGTATTGTATGACAACATTGTATTTGTGTTTTTGGCAACTAAATACTCTCTCTCTCTCTCCCTTTCTCTCTCCTCCTCTCTATTCAGTTTCAGTAACATTTCACCAACTATAACCTCCCAGGTTCACCAGTTTTACCATAGAAACCCACAACAAGGTTCGAATCATAAAAAAGCTCTGTTTAAATTTTCCTGCCATTGGAACCAATTCAAAATTGTAATGTAAATCAAACTTGTACTGTATCAGAAGTGGCTGATACAATACATAACTAGAAATTTGGGCCAGAGCCCAACGTGAAACCGCCTGGCACCGTAAGTCTGACTGGGGAAAAAGTCTGAAGGGTTGAAAATCCCCCAGTAGCAAAGTCACGTGGCTCGAACTAAAGGTATTAGCATACTCAGAACGTTCATTGTCGACTTAGAGTGAGTCAACATCTGCGTCTATATCTTTTTGTTAGCGAACCAAAGTTCACCAAATTTTTTCTGTCCAACGCAGGAAAGATTGCTCACAATCAAGTTTGTGTCCCGTTGTCGATATCTTGACCAGTTCCTGAGATATTCATAGTTGAAGTCAAATGTTGTCCCAAAATGTGCCAAATTTGGCAAGTTTTTGTCCTCCCAAATTTTAAGGGAGTGGTGCCCCCAAAAGTTGTACATAAGTGATAATGCCCACCTTATGGTACGTCATGTGGCAAAGTTTCATGGAGTTAAACCCCCAACTGACGAACTTATAGGCGCTTATTCATTGAATTTTAAGCCAGTATTTGATTCCCCATTGTAAAAAAATTGTAAGGGAAACCACAGTCCCCGGTGGAGTGTGTGTTAGCAAGCCTTAATCATTCTGTAGCATGTGTGAAAATTTCAGGGCGCAACACCCCCTCGGGGCTGAAATGTGGTCTTCCGAAAAAGTCGATTTGGTGGCTATGATCGCACCTCTAAATCTCCGTAAATAGTGGACCAAAGTTCACGGAATTTCTTTGAGCCGAACGCGAGAGAAAATGCTGTCAATCACCTAGTTTTCCAATTTTGAATATCTCTATCCATTCCGGAGATATATGCATTCAAAGTTGGAAAAGGTTTTGCACAACGTTTTCAGATTTTGGATATTGCTATCCGTTCTGGAGATATTCGCGCTCAAAGTGGGAAGGTGTCCGAAATTGGGCCAAATTAAGCATGCTTTTCGCCCCCAATTTTTTTTGGGAGTGGACCTCCAAATTTTTGGACCAGCATTTATAAACTGAACATGCTTCCGAACACGTGGCAAAATTTCGCGGAGATCGGCCCACGGACGTCGAAGATCTTGCGCTGAAAAAAATAATAAACAGCAGTAAAACATAAGGCCTTCCGGGAACTAACGTTCCAGGCGGCTTAATTAGGATGTTCTTGTTCCTTATATTATTCTATGCAACATTCACAGCGATCTGATTATGACCACAATCAAATAATGTTGTATTATGGAGGAGCAACAGATGATTGCGAATAGACATTAAACTGAAGGACACACTGTTCATGTCATCAAGAACTGTCCATCAGATTAGACTTCCTCCGAGATGTTTCACTGTTAGCCAAACTGACGGCCGTCATCTCTAATACCCAGTTCACACCAGTGATGCTGACGTGACTCAACTGTCGCGTTGGCGTCAGCAGTGTGAACGTGTGCGTCGGTTGTCGTGACCCAGTTTCCAACTGAAACAATGCGCTGACGTCATTCTGTCGTAACTTGTTCCTGACAAGCTAAGTAGCAGCGAATACGACAGCCGACAGGTGCGCTCACACTACCAACGCCGACGTGACACAACCATATACTCCATCTTCATATCTGTTCACGCTCGTCGAGTTGCATCATGTTGTCAATAATCAATTTTACAGCTCCCCCTAGCAGCTCAGCCAAGTGCCTCAGATTCGGCCAATGGCTGACACTGTTCATTTTAAATATTCTAATTACTTCCTTACTTACTCACTTATACTGCTGACGCGACTCAACTCGAGAGTTGTGGAGTCAGTGGTATGAACTGGGTATAACTCTAGCCTTAGCACTAGCCCAAGCCCAAATGAGTGAGTGCACATACTGAGAGGTCGCTCATGGCGTCTAGCAGTGTCCACAGGTTCGGTCTCCGGCTCCGTTTCTCGCCACTGTCAGTCAAACTGACGGCTGCTGTCTGGGCTACCGCGATGTGGTTTCTATCTGTCCGACTTAACATGCCCTGGTAAAGCTTCGTCAGCTACCGACCGACGACCACGACGACGCGAGGAGGACGAGAAAAAAGCAAGTAACAGAAAGCAACAACAACAAACAACTGCAACAGAATGAACAAACAACCAATTAGCAACAAATAACAAAATTAATCAACAAGCGACTGAACAGTTTCAACTCAACTTAAACGATGTCCTCATGCATTGCTTTACATCAATAGCCTATTAGAACACTGCTTCATTGCTACAACTTAACTGGTTTGCTAGAGCATAGTTTATGGCATTTATCTACCAGATCTTTATTGTTTAATCACTCCTATCTGCAGAGGCCAGACTGTTTAGTGTTATGTGATGCATTTATTGAAGCAATACTTGCTTGCTATATTTGCTATCTGACTGCATTAAACCTCAACAACAGTTCTGAGAATCCACGTGGCTAAGCAAACACTTAAAAAAAGGTAAACATGGAAGAAATTCCTGTAAAAACTGCATATACACTGTCTCAAAAAACTGTCCCACTTTGTAACTGTCCATATCTTTGACAAATATTAGCCAATTTTCAAAATTCTTTCACTCGCACACTCTTTGGACAATTTGCAATAAAGCAGTTATTGAATATCCCACCACACAATAACTGCGTCGCTACACTACCTTGTGAAATATAAATGCAAGAAAAAACTAGCAATACTAAGCAACAGTCATGTTGGAAGATGAAAGACACTTCAGACCAAAATCGCGACAAATAATCTGTACAACGCTATGCTGTATTAGACCCGTCTTTGTGGATATCTGGCGTGCTATACAGAGTGTTTGTTTCTGGCCTTCGTGGTTTAGTAAGGCTACCAGTTCATCCACAGTGATCACGTTCTCTTCAGTACGTGCATGCTTCAATAAGCCGCTCTCATGCCTTTGTTCAGTGCTTCCTGTTATCCAAATCTTTTTAGTAATGTGTCCCAGTCCTTCCCTGCTTCAGTTTATCTTAAGAAATTTTGCCAGTATTCTTTGCAAACTGCATTTTTGAACTCAAAAAAGTTCTTATTTAAAGCCTTGTCCCCATTGCTAAATGCACGTTACATTACCAGTGTATTGTCATTGCATAAGAAAATTATTTTTTTACAATAATATCATCTGCTTTTGTTTAGAAACACAAGGAATGTATCAAAAACTAAACATTGTTAGATATTAATATAAAAATTGTTGACAATAAGAGTTTCACATGGTAGTGTAGAGACGCAGTTAAGGTGTGGTGGTATGTTTAATAATAACACTACTGCTACTTGTCCACAAAATGTGCCAGTGAAAAAAATTTGAAAATCG
>Ga0056128_1004757_pt1 | contig 17024 bp, 17 predicted proteins | sample WorMetLIZISLAND2_FD_71113 | JGI IMG/M metagenome (GOLD analysis project Ga0056128, IMG submission 71113) | Marine gutless worms symbiont microbial communities from Max Planck institute for Marine Microbiology, Germany - Olavius geniculatus... ... | reverse complement strand
CTTTCAATCACTTGCAATAACACTAGAAACAAGGGCGGCAGAACAAATGAAAAAGTAAAAGTATAAATAATCTGCGAGCGAAGCGAGCAGAAAAAATTATGAACTGCTGTATGCAGTGTGCATGCAACAGTTGTTTTTTTCTGCATCTTTGTTAACTTTTGCACCATGGTACTTTTGAATTCCCTGACTTCCCCTGACCGTCTGGATTTTCCCTGACTTTCCCTGACTTCCCCTGATCGTAGGAAGCATGTGATTTCTCAGATTATTTTAGAAACCTTCTTGCCAACAAATGAGATTGAGAAGATGTTCTTCAACTTGTACAGTCTTGCCAACGCCAGCGCATCACCGCAAAATAGCAGTAAAAATCTAGTTTTTATTTTGTGCTGCTATAGTATCATATGTAAACAGAACGTGTATCATAAACAAATGGTGTTAATTCTCAACAAGTAACTCATGCTAGGCTACAAGAATGCATAATGGAGTACAGAGCATCAAAACGGCACTTTCCGAGCGATCAGACAATTCCTAACTAGTCGCGGTGATCGTAACACTGCTCAACACAGTGCAAGGCACAAAAACATTTCAGGCAGGAAAAACGAACCCAACCACTGCACAAAGCAGGGCAGTTTACTCCAAACAGGAATTCGGCACCCGATGACCATTCCCAACAATCGCAGGCAGCAGCCCGCCACAACAGCAACATCTTGCTGAACTTACAAAAAGTACTGTATAAGTACGATATAAACATCAGCACAAGTCAGAACATACACAATCATCTACTATCTAACTAAACTGAAACACAATACTGAAATACAATACACGTGTAATGGGAAAATAAGAATGGTGGGAACGTGGGAAATATAAATTTATTGGTTATTAGTACAGTAAAATGTGGTTACTTTGGACACAAGGGTTTCTTTGGACAAAAAGAGTGGATATGATGATTTTCGTGTAGAAAAAGACGGGTACCAGCTTACGGCAGAAGTAGTTAAACGGTTGTTTTTGTTTAAGTGTCATGTGGACAACTTTTGTGTAAAAGTCAGGATTACTGGAGTAATATCGAAACTGGGCAGTAATAGTAAGTTGCTTTATGTGTTTGTTTGTCTAGATTTGCAATTCATTGCTATAACATTTGTTTATTCTTAAATTAACTTCTCATATGGGGTTCCACATGCTTAAAGGCTGTACGACGTGGTTACTTTGGACGTCCAAAGTAACCCCCTGTACGACGTAACTGTATTTCTGTATGCATCTGTAGGCACTGCTGGTGTGTTATTGAATGTTTCAGGCAATGCCTCACACCTACAAGTGAAGAGCAGGGTCACGACCTTACAAAACGCACTCTACTGAGTCGGTTCACAAGGCAGTACGCCTGATACAGATTGGAAAGATGTCACTGAGGAAAGCAAGTGTGATGTTCAACATTCAACGTCTTCGTGGTATTCACGGAAACAAACCAGGACATCCAACGGTCTTTTCAGCAGTCGAAGAAGCCTCACTGTTAACACATATCAAAACAGTCAGGGTTTTCCATTCAGTACACTGGATATGCGTTTTGTTGCCAAGGCTTACCTCGACGCTGCAGTCAGGAAAGTAAAGTGCTTCAAGAACAATTTCTCATCCAAGGGCTCAATCATTTCTCAGTCGACATTCAGGTGATTTAACACAGCGAACTTGCCAAAATATCAAGAAAGTCCGGGCATCTGTTTCCCCAGAAGTTGTCAATGAATATTTTGACAACTTAGAAAAGTCAATGCACAATGAAGACGGTTCCATGATAGAACCTAATTGTCTGTTTAACTATGATGAAACTAATCTTACTGATGACCCAGGTGTGAAAAAATGTGTTATTTCGAAAAGAAGTCAAGTATCCAAAGAGGATACGTGACAGCACAAAGTCGAGCATCTCGTTGATGTTCTATGGTGCAGCCGATGGGACAGTGCTACCACCATATGTCGTCTATAAAGCAGAACATCTGTGGAACCAGTGGGCAGACGGCGGCCTCAAAGGCGTTCGCTACAACCAATCAAAGTCTGGGTGGTTTGATAGTGTTACATTTACTGATTGGTTCCACACAACTTTCCTGCCATTCATTCGTCGACTCAATAACAGGGTAGTCTTGATCGGTGACAACCTTGCCAGCCACTTTACAGAGTATGTCATAACTGCAGCTAAGGAGAACAATGTGACATTTGTATGCCTTCCCAAGAACTCAACACACCTCAACACCTCAACACTCTTAGATGTGGCTTTCTATGGGCCACTTAAGCGTCGCTGGCGAGAAATACTTGATGAGTGGAAAACAAGAAGAACACAAAGTCTAGCACAATCACAAAGGAAGCCTATCCAGCTCTGCTGAAGCAGCTCTGTCTGACCATCTGTGATGGTGATGAGCAAGGTCTGAGGGCAGACAGTCTTACTTCTGGATTTCGCAAATGTGGCATGTTGTAAGTTTTGTTTTTATATTTTAGTAAAAATTCGTAATTTATGCAAATATTCGAGTTTAAAAATATTATTCAAACTTTCAAGTACTATGCACAACCCTACAATATAGCAATGCGTTGCATCCCACGAACGCTCGAAGCAGTTTAGACCGTGATGTGCAAAATTTTGATTTTTCCGAATTTTCACAGGATCAATTTCAAAACGTTTTTCACAAATTACTTAAATTTTATTCGTAAATTTAATAAAATAAAATATATTAACAAATTAAACTAATCTAATTGAATAAATTTAATTTTTTAACTAGTTTAAGTTTAAAAATGCCAATGTTTTCATTTTTATCATCGTAGCATTTGTTGCATATATTTGCACTAAGTTTTTTCTATTTTATTTTTACTGTGAAACATGCAATTTGTGTTGATAATAGAATCCGAAATATTAATCCAATCGTCATTACTCCGTGCACCTCTAAATTAGTGCATCAGTAACAGCCAATGCAAGCACCATTGCACTTAACAGTCTCTGTGCACACAGGGGTCCCCACGGACAGTAATGCTACGATATCGGCAGTTCTAAATAATACGGTGCTAAATGGTTCCACGACATTGTAGCCAAATGTATTCCATGTCGAACAGTGAAAAAATAGCGACAATATTCTTAAACGGGAATTTTTAATGATTTTTTTTTCTAAACCTACCCCGTGTAAAACCAACGTGTAGCCTAGAAACAATGGCAACAGGACCACGGGAGGATACTGTATATGGCTGCAGCTCCAGCAGCAGACTCTGCGTGTAGTGCATGGAAAGAAATCACTGCTGATAGGCAATAAATTCACCATCACACTCACAGGGAAGCAACCTGCTGGGGGCGTGAATGGGATGACTTATACAGCAGGTCGCCGGCAGCTGCGGTGCTCTGAATACCGTGAGAATGCTTGAGTTTCAGGCTGACAGTGGGTGTAAATAATGTACAATATCAACACTATAACAAAAAGTTTTGCATCAAACAGCCCACAGTTCTTGTACAGAAGGCATTTTGATAATAAACTGTAAAATCAGATCTTATGTACGTGTATAATTAACAAAGATATTATGCTCTGAGTCTAAGTCATTTTTGACCCAATGTGCAAACGACTAAACTATTTTCGATGTGCAGATGGACTGTTAATCTTTAGCTGCGCACTGTGTCAAAACGTTGCTATCACACGCCTAACGAGTGACAATGAGTCCTTCATGTTTCCATCTCACGTCGTCATGACAGTAATCTAATTTGATGCTGAACATGTTCGGGCCTAGTAAAAATGCAACTATAGCTTAAAAAATAACAAAGTTATGATTAAACATACTTTGAAACATATTTTTGCAAATATCTTGAAAACGGTGCATCGGAGCTCAAAAATTCCAAGAAAAATGTCCCCCTTACTTACCCGCTGTCTCTAAATCCTTTCCTTTAAAAGATGGGGGTCAAAAAATTAAATATTCTTTGCTCAAATTAAATATTCTATGGTAGACGTTGGTGATGACAAAGGCCTATAATTGTCACATATATGGCTCATATATGACACAAAGGTGTACTACAGGGATAGCGCCTCAATCCACCAAGTAGAAAGCAAAATGGAGGCTTTGGAGCACTTATGCATTCTATAGCGTATGATGTTCATCAGTTTTTAATAGCGTGTTTATTTATGGTTTGTTACAGAAGCAAATGTAATGGATCCATCGGGAGATGAGCTTAACGATTCAGAACTCAATAGCTTTATGGAAACATATGAAGGTATAACGTTTTTACTCGTATTTTGTTCACGTATTTATCGCAGTTTGCCAGTGCTGCAATAACATAGATGTATATCTAAATGTATTGTGTATTTCAGATGTCGTGTCACACAACACCTTAGCTTGTATGACGACGCAGATGATGATGAACTGGTCATGGCTGCAGAATTCGTCGAAAACATGCCTAACAACGACCAGGCTGCTGTGTGCAAGAATGCCCTCTCTTGGACCAAAAGACCACATGTGAGCATTGAGTATAATCTAATCTAATCTAAAAACAGCTTGATATGCTACCATATTCTACCACTATCGCAAAGTTAGTGCAAGTTCTAGCGAAATGTCTTAATAACGGTTTTTCCGCTGTGTTTGCAGTGGCTGCTGCTGAGTGATGATACTCTGCTCCAAGAGTTGCTCAGGGCAGCAGAAGCCTATGAAAGGTTCTTGGCTGGGGAGAGAACTACAACAGTACAGACAGGAGCAGGCAAATCAACTGGAGCAGCACCTGTAGGAGGTATGTTTTGCACTTAATCATCTAGTGTAGGCAACACACGTGATCCTTTGTTCTAGCAGTTTCATTTTGCTATAACAAAAATAGCCTCTTGTTATTGTTCATAACGATATTTATGGTCTGTTTACAGACAAACTTCTGTACCAACTGCGGTGTACATACGCAGAGCAAAAGTCTGTGTGGTCATTGACTTGCACTTCCGAGATGCACTCAATGCAGGCGACATCTACCTGAGACGCATTTTGGCCAGAAAAATGTGTGCCAGGTATGATTATGTTTTTGTATCTTACATGTTATTCGTTTTATCGATACAAAACTAACCGATTTGCATTAGCTTATAGCACCGCATTAAATGTTGTGCTATCTGTCTGTTCGTGCTAGGCTTGCGCACGAAAGCGCCACCGCAGACGCCCCCGATACGACACTATCGAGAACATCGTGAATGAAATTTTGATGCCAACGGATGCCTCGGACATATTGTACGAAGCACTCCCGGAAAGAAACATGAGTGAAATCAACCAGATACTCCACAACCATCGTCAGCATTACGGGTGAGCTATCGTATAACCAAGATCTTATTGCATTTGTTGACATTATCAAGTTACTAATTTGTTTATGATATTATTATTGTTATCATCATCATCATCATCATTGCTGCTGTTGTGTTTGTGGTTTTGCCACAGATCGGTTCGAGCCACCATACATACCACCGCCGCATTCAGTTGTGAAGTATCACACGGTGCTCAACATGTTGCCAGAAGCTTTATCATCCAACCCCCAACTCGTCTCTAGTGCCCACCGGTTTGATTACAGCCTGCTCCTACGAGATCTTCACCAGCAACTTGAATCTTCTAACAGGAGGGGCAGCAACTTCAATCTCGACTACATAACTACACAACAACCCCCTCGTCGAAAAATACGATCCTTCTAAACCAACCACCTTCATCACTTACCTCGATGACAATAATTTGTACGGTGCCGCACAGTGCGATCCGCTACCCGTGGGCGACTTTCGTCTTCTCAGCCCCGACGAAATTTCTCAGCTGCTCATTGAAAAAATTCCTGAAGATTCGCCCATGGGGTATATGATCAAGTGTGACCTCGAGTATCTGGCAGACCTGCATGAGGACCACTCCTCAAACTATCCCCTTGCCCCCAAGCATCTCACCGTTTCACCGGACATGTTGAGTCCCTTCGCGCAAAATATGCTGAAACCTGGGTGGGGACCCATGAAAAAAACTCATTTCCAATCTTCGGGACAAGAAAAATTACGTAACTCATTACCGTAACCTACAGTTTTACGTGAAGCAGGGGCTGCGAGTAACCAAAATTCACCGCATCATCTCATTCACCCAGAGCAGTTGGTTAAAGGAGTGGATCGACGTTTGTATGAGACAAAGTCAGAACGCCAAGTTGGACTTTGAGGTCGACGTGGCCAAGCTCCAGGCCAACGCCACCTTTGGCAAGACCATGGAGCAGGCTCGCAACAGGCACAACATTCGGCTGATAGCCAATCCTACGAAACTGCGCAAGGCGGTCAGCAAACCATCATACTGACTTGCGCAGATAATCAATTCGAACTTGGTCATAGTTCGAGCCCAGAGGGAAAAAGTCCTGCTCAAGAAGCCGATTGTGGTGGGCTTTTGCATTTTGGACCTTTCCAAACTCATAATGTATAAATTCTTTTACGACTATGTGAAACCACGTTACGGGAAAAAGTGCAAACTCCTTTTCACCGATACGGTCTCGTTGTGCCTCGAAATCAAAACACCCAATCTGTACCGTGACATGAACAAGGCGATGGATCTATTCGACACAACAACTTCGAGCCCGAGCATCCCCTGTATTCCGCTCGAAACCATCATGTCCTGGGTAAGATGAAGAGCGAGACTGGCTCCATCCCTCTCCTCGAATTCGTCGGTCTCAGAGCCAAAATGTATAGCATGTCGTGTGGAAACAAGTCTCAGAAAAAAGTGGAAGGTATAAAGAAAAATTACGTCAAAAAACACGTTCGCCGCGGAAGTTTTCTGGAAGTTATCCGCAATCCCAAACTGACCACCGATGCCACCTTTCATCTGTTTCAATCCCGCAACCACGAAGTGCACACGGTAGAAATGAATAAGGTGTGCTTTTCAGCCTTCGACGACAAGAGATACGTTTTGGACGATGGGGTGACCACTTTGGCATACGGCCACGAAGACATCCGGAACTAGCTTTGCTGGTGTTCATCCTCTTGTAAATATTGTATGATTGTGTGCGAATGAACAATGACTGATAATCATACGCAGCTTGTCCATGTCTATCTCAATTGGTTTTGGCACAATTTGCTCTTGCAATGTGTCTGGCAGCCCAAAATCGCCAAAAATCCATAAAACCCCCTATTTTGGCGTTCAAGGTCATTCAAGGTCATTGAATTGGGCGCCAATCTTGAGCCAGTGTACGACTTCCTATTAGTGATTAATAGTAACCTAGGCCCTATCTCGCAACGTTACTGAGATACAGTGACTTATTGGCCAAGAAGTCAAATTTTGCCCATTCCCTCTTATTTAGCGCCCTCGTTCGGGGTGACTCCCTTCAAATTTATGAAAAAGCTTTACGGTTCCTGAAACTAGAGTCTTTCAGGCAGCCGATGGTGAAAATTTGGAGATCCTAGCTTAGACCATTTTTGGCTGATCCACCCGTGTGACAGACAGACAGACAGACGGATGGACAGACAGAATTGCGACGGCTGAGACGTGCTGAAAGCAGTAGCTGCTTTTGCACGTAAAAAGTACAAAAGTAAAAAAACTACAAAAAATACAATACTCAAAAAATACGAAAAATATTATCTCACAATGTCTTTGGGATGAAAATACAGTTATAATGTTGAACTTTTGTTTTTGGAGAGGGGGAGAATAGTTTTTATTATTTCAAAATACATTATTTGTCATTTGAATAAATTTTGATTATAAGTTATCTGATTCTTGTTACTACTTTTCTAAAGACACTGTAAGGTTTCAGTTTTAATTCTTTCAGTTATATGTGTTATTAGACTGCATAAACAATTTTCTTTAAATTAAGTTAATTAAACAAGCAAGGCACTTGTCATTTGGGGAGAGGCATGTGTCTTGGAGCGAATAGGCCGATGGCCCGTTTCAAAAATAGCTATACGCTATGAGCAACTGGCCAGCGGACGTCGCTGCTGAGCACGTTGCAGAAAATTTCAGTCAGTCCGTGCATTGCGAGCTTTCGGACAGACAATAACTGAGCTTAATTTAGTGATATAAAACTGTGATTGGAAAAAACGTGAAAACTTTAGTTGCGCTGTTTGTGTTTATTTCTGAAAAAATGGCTTAAAATAAATAAATTAATAATTGGCGTAGGCCTGGTTCTCAGCGAAGTATCTGGTAGATATCATAGTCAAAAATGGTTTGAGCTATTCCCCAAGGTCTTCACTATTTTCTTTGGTATCAAAAGTCAGTATATGACCAGCCTGTGATAAGTTTGTACATACTGATGTTTGTCGTTGTTTTGTTTAGTGCTTATAACATTGATCGGCATGCTTAATACTGAGGTATGTTTTGACACCTTATTGAACACTAAGATGCACCTAAGTTAACCGACTATTAGGCCTACAAGTGGCTATATATTTTTGTCGCAACAATCTAGATGTGCGAATGGCTTACCTACTGTCTTTTGATGCCATATATATGCGATGTATATAGCGATGTTGGCGTTTTTCTTCTTCTTCAGTAACATGCAGACGCGCTGGCGATTTTCCATTCACAGGATTTACCATATGCATGATGACTGCACCAACAAGACGACTGGCTTGTCGTGTGTTGTGTGCCGAGCAACGCTCGATGTTGTCGTGTAGGTGTGGTCACGCATGCTACACTGTTAATCCATCGTTCAAAAGATAATCTGCTATTTGTATAAAGTTCAAATACATCAAGTATGTCGTTTGGCATGTTGAACTGGATTTGACTTATTAGAAAACACCTTAGAATCCACCTAAGGATTTATTTTACTTCTATATTAATACTTAGTTTGTTATAAATACAATTATATTGTATAATAGAAATGAAGTTGGTAGTTTGTCGCAGAACGTATTCCTGCATTCCATGTGCCGCACTGCACGGTCGTTAATGTCAGCAAGAACGCAGTGCCTGTGATTAATTAATGTATTGGTAGTGTGCATACAGTAACATGGACGTTTGTGCCCATTGCTATTATTGTGGGCCGTCAGCATGTATGTAGACTGATTCACTAAGGTATTAAGGCTAAGCTTTTATTGGATTTGAGGACAGAGCATCATTTATGAAGCATTTTGCAAAATGCACGATTATGTTGACGTGATCTAAAATTCTACTCATTTATGAAAGCCAGAAATAATTAAAATAGTGTATAATTATATGTAAAACACTTATGAAAATGTAACCAGCAAATTACGTAAAATTATAGAAATGGGAATAAAATTATTATATTTTTTTGTCAAATCGACAATAAAACATGAGGTCTATTTTTGCATTTTCTTATTGTGATGAGATGATGCTTTGGTTTTGTGATTTTCAATTTTGATTTCGTTTTGATTAAAAACGTTTGATTGTTAGATTGTCTAGATCAAACTGTACGAGTTGCTTTTTGTTATTGTTTCCAAAGAGAAGGACGTTTGAAAGACTGTACGGACGCTGTAATTATATCGCTTCTATATGAGAAAAAAGTGCACTAGCGCTAAGGAATGTGTGTTTATTGTGGCCGGTCACCGCCGGTCACCAGGGGATAGACCTTGTAGTGGTAGTAAATTTCCCTGCTCCTCCCCACCGATTTTCTTGTCACAGTTCAGGCGGTAGTTGGGATCCCTTACCATTTAGGTCAGTAGGCAGCCTGATCGTCCCTCATAACCTGAATTTCGTGACAATACAATACATTATTTGATGTATTGTTTTCTACAGGAAAAAGAACTGAACAGCTTTTGAACAACAGACAGCACATAATTGTCCGCTACTGTAACCATGTGGACCATCATTGGCTTAAGTGTGTTGACAAGTTTTTACCTTCTGAAAGTAAATGCATTAATGACAGCAGTGAAGCTGCAGTTCTGGTGAGAGAAGGGCTTGGTTAGACAGTCATGTCAACATATATGATGTAAAACGGCGATGACATGACCTATGGACTCAAGTACACGATTGCACAGTATGACATACACTTTGCCAAAACAACTGTTCAAAAAACAAGTATGCAAAACAATGTTCCTCTAAACTTTTGATTTGCAAGCAGATGGGCCATGAGCGAATTCATCCAGTCCAAACAGTGCAGTCCAAAGGAAAATGTGGCACCAGTTAATGATCACCGTGGAAAAGTTTCACCACCAAACAAGTTGGATAGTTAGATCACAGCATCATCCGTAAGCACACCAACTCGTTCAAGCTGCAAGTCAGCCATTAAAATACTGAACACACTCCTCATCAGCAGTATCTGGAATCTAATCTTTCAGTAACAAGTAAGTATCTCTGTCCAGTTCTAGGTATAATCCAATCGGAATGTAATATCGCATCTCAATTACGGACAACCGCTAGACATATAATCAGTAATAGAGTCAATTAGATGCAGACCTCTGCAAAAAGACCTCATTTATATATATATATATATATGTTGTGTAACTAATGCAGCACTTGTGTATTTTTATTGTGAAAACTGTGAAGCATAATTTCATATATATATAAATAAATTTTATGGTTTAGAACAGTGGCGTATTTAGGGGGGGCATGGTGCAATGGCCCCCCTTTGGCCCGACCATGAAAATTTTTTACAGGCGACTTTATATGAAAAGGTGCATTTTTTTGCCATTTTCCAGTAAATTTCAGAAAAAATGGGCAAATTTGCGGCTTCCATTGAACGTTCAAAAGCAAAAGGTGTTTCAGCTTCAGAGGGGCTCTGCCCCTGGACCCCGCTGGGGGCTCTGCTCCCAGACCCCTGTTATAGGCTCGCGCTCTGCGCACTCGCCATGGCCCCCCCTTTGCCAAATCCTAAATACGCCACTGGTTCAGAATACCCATAAGAAACTATAAGCCCACTAAATGATGGCACTCTGAAGTTGTTCATTTTTTGATAGTTATTTTGAGGCACTTTCACTAGATGTGGAAAATTGTTTTGTGGGAAATAGGGTGTGTAAGCAGAAGTGATGTAATTTAGGTTTCTATTTATTTTATTTACTTTTAAACAGGCACATTTGTGTATTGAATCTCTATCCAGGGCTGTTAGTTTATTTGCAGAAATTATTCAGAAATTGTTCCAAATATAGTTCACTGCTTTTTGTACGGTTACATTCATACAAGTGGATCAGAATCTTGCCAATTTTTTCGTTTTCCAGCTAGCAAGCATGCTCGATGGGCACAAATGTCATGGTAAGATATTATCATTGTATTATGGCACTGAATCGCACCCTGTCAGCATTGTGTAGTGTGGATGTAGATCACTTGTTCGAGTTACAGTTACAGTTCATGGAACAGCAAGCAGTAAGTGCTTTTCAATGTCCATCTGCTGATCACGCTTGTAATGAAATACTAAGGGTATGCTACATGCACTCACGTCTTCTGTAGTCTATTCCTTGCATCTGCAACCCCCTGACTAAATAAGTGTTTATGCGGTTGACAAAACAATATACTATCGGTTGTCAAGATGGCGGACCTGTGATTGTGTTGTTCTGATAGACGATCAGATTAAGTGTTTTTACGGAACATTGAATTAACTTCTTTAATCATTCACTAACTGCAGCATGTTCTGCCGATTTTGTGGCGGACCTGTTGGTTCAGAGGACAAATTTTGTTCTAAATGTGGCGGCCACTTGGAAAAGCAAACAGACACAGATGCTAGTACAGATGTAGTTGGGGTGCCAATGACGTATGATCAGTTTCTTGCCTTCCATCATTCCAAGGAAGCAGAAAGGCAACAGCACTTTTGCCCGTTAAAACTGAAGTCAAAGAAAAGGTGCATTGCAGAGACTAAGATGAGAATTGGGTTACTTCAAGTGAGAAATGGAAAGCTGACAAAAGTGAGAAGGCCAACAGGGTCTGTTGTTGTTCAGTTGCTATCACTACTGCAACAGTAAATTAGAAGTGACAACCTACCAACTTTTGTATCCTGATTTCAAATTGGTAACATTCATTCCAGGTCAAACGTCAGAATTTACCGTTGAACGGTACAAAGATTTTATGGGAAAGCAGTACCAAGAACTTGTTTTGTATTTATGCACCGAAGAAGATTTCAACTCTGGTTTGTCACAAAAATCAATCCTTCAACATGGACGTCATGAATATTAATGCGCATCAATGCAATCAATCGATAAATTAAACAACGTGAGGATACTGAAGCGCCCATAATGCTGCTAAGAAACTTGAATCAAGTTGAGGATTCAGATGCGGGTTGTAACAACGCAGGTCCTAAACAGCGAGGAAAGTACTGAGCGTACAGCATAAAAGAAAAGGAAGCGGTAGCTCAAGAGGCAAAGGAGCGTGGCATTCAAGCTACCACTAGGGACAGAAGTATTGCCGTGAGCACAATTTACCACATAACATAAACACTGCATTAAAAATCACGTTTTGCTCATTTAGCATTTTGGAGACTGCCTATACATGGTTTAGTGATTGTTTGGTGTGGGTTGCAACAAATACTTTGCATGCAGGTCTTGAGCTTATCCTGGGGAAGTTAGCCATCATTGAGGCCACTCAGCAACAGCACACGCAGTTTTTTCAGCAGCTGATGAGTGGCCAGAACATGGAGCCTCAGGAGCTAGCTGAACTGCCGGATGGTGTCAGCCTGCCGCTGGACAGCATGGATGACTTCTATGAACTGGAGGACAGACTGCAGGATCGTGACACTGCTGCTCGGATGGTATGCTTTTTTGGTGAGAGATGGATAAAAACCAAAGAATTGTGAGTTATTTTAATCAATTTGCTAAATATGTGGCCTGAACTAATGACAAAGTAACGAGCAAGAAAATAAGTGGAGCTGTTAACAATCAGTGTGCTGAGATGTAAGGATGTGATGAATTGAAAAAATGTTCGTATTCGTCGAATGTAAATATTAACTTTACTATTCATCGAATAACGAATGCAAATACGTATTCACTGTTCAGCCTCAAGAAAACCTCTATACCAGTATTTGTATAAAGCAAAACATCCAAATACAGTTGTTCAGTGTTCAGTCAGTATGTGCAGAACGAACTAGCAATTTATATGGTGTGTCATTTTGTCCATATAAACAAATGCAGTAGCATTTTAAGCAGAATAATATAGGGGACAGTTTTTTATGGCCCACTCTGTATATATACCAACCAGCCGTGCATTTTGTTCAATGTGTGTTGCTTAAAATCTGATGGTTCTGGTCAGGGTTGATAGATCTTAGCTTTTTCTAGGAGTGCACTGCATGTTGGTGCAGGGATTGATAGATTCGGTTTTGGGGTTAGGCTAGTGACTAGTGTGCCTAACATCAAGGTCACAGCATATATGTATACGATAAAACAAAGGCAATACTATGCAGAGCTAAATGCTGTGTTTTAATCATTCGATCTGATAGTGAAGACAGCTGGCATGATGCTAACTTTATACCAACTCAGTTATGGGCTGTATATGTTAGGTTCTGTCAAGTGCAACAAACACCTTGGAAAGCTGTCAAACACGGAGATCGAAAACGTTGCCCAACTGTGGCTGCGCTACTCATGTGACCGAGATGGTGGCCGCCAGGACAGACGTGACAAGCAGCTGCAGCAGCAACAGCAGCAGTCGGACTCTGAACAGAATGACACTGAGTAAAACTGAATTGTGCTGATGTGCCCTTATGGGAGAAATAAACCTTAAAAACAACATGGTCTGAAATCTGAAATTACAGTACATACGACATAATTAATAAATGTAAATGGCGTTAATAAAAGTGATAAAAGCGATGTTTAAAGACAAAGAGTAATAGTCATCATATTTTTAGTCAAATTTTTTTATCAGTTTTATTAGTACCACTCAAATTTATTCATTACATACTTTAATTTTAGACTATGTTGTTAGTAAGGTATATTTTCCCTTTAAAAAACTACTCAGTTGCTGACTCACTCACTTTTACATTGAAACATGTTGCTGTGTGTCGGTTGGTGCACTTGTTTTACTAGGTAATGTAGCAACACTTTATGCGTGGCTCCAGTCATATTCATTTTGCCAAAGTCTAATGATGTTTCGGGTGCTAAGCTCAACAGTATTAGCAACTTTGTTGCATAATAGTCGTTCTTACATGCTGTTTTGAGTTAGTGTTTCAGGTGCTAAGATGCTCAGTATTAGTATCTTTCATGTTGCACTATAATTTCTGTCTTGTGTTGAGGAGTTCTTATGACAGTGATATACAGTGGTGTCATGGCTGTGGGAATACAGGGCTGTTAAATGTCTGAAATTAATGCCTGAATTTAACGAAAAATGGCATTACGTTACGTTATATGCCAAAAAATCCTAATCTTGGAAGTGGCCGGAAGTGATCTCACCGTGTGTACCCAGTCAGTGTTTACCAATTAATTTTAATATTTTTAGTGACAAAAAAAACACTGTGTTCCATGACAACTGCAGCAGTACATAGGTAGATGACGTGATGTTATAATGCTTGTGTTTCTGTGCATATTTTACGTTGACTACGGGTGCACGCGGTGACGTCATCAGCCTGTCAACACAACGTCTTGTTTTCTGCATCATTTTCGTAGATCGTTGATTTCAAGTGTAAGTTTCTTCGTGTTGACAAAACGCTGGGTACTGATATAACTGTCAAAATTCTCAGAAAATTGTGCTCTTTTAGGAAAATGGTAAGTTATTTTTGGTGTCCATGGACCTCTAAAGATGCATCCAGTCAATAGGGCTTGGGTCGTCCCTCTGCCCGAATTCCACCCTGGATCCACTACTGATCTGTAAATGTGAATATTGTCAGCCTAAACTAACTTGCATACGGTCACTGTTGATTGGCACGCTGCACCATAGTGCATTTAGCTTTGTCTGAGTTGACAGGTCTACATTCAGTGTCGCAGCAGCATGTTGACGTGGGCTTGTCACGAGTGCGCAGAGACTGTAGTGACTTGCAGAAGTTTCTCGATTGACTCCAGGCAAATGATCCCTTTTCAGAGGCAGACTCAAGGTTGTGAAGTTTATCATCAGGTCTAGTAGCTGATGAAGCTGACAATCTGACTTGAGACAGTGCTGAAGAGGTCGGTGCAGCAATTCATGAGCACTGGAATGATGTTGGTTTTTATGACCTGTGCCTCAGAAAGTCAGACAGTGTCAGAACATTTAAGCATTGACAAGCTGATTCTAGCTGTCGGAAAATGAAGCAGGCACAGAGCACTGCAAACATTCTCCACCGGATTCTTTTGCTTGCAGAAAGATTGCCGAACATCTCCAGTTACTTTCAATATGAGTTAACGCCATGGCCTACGGCTCTGTTCAAGGATGGCTGTATGAGAAAGCCTGACAAAGCAAGTCTTGCGAAGTCACTTCTTGTGGGCATGCCATCAGATCAAGTTCCGACATGCGTCCGCTACGTGCTGGATGGCGGATCTCTTCTTCATCGTATAAAGTGAAGTAAAAATACTTCCTTCGGTGAGCTTGTGAAACAGTATTCTTTGTTTGTCACCCAGAAATATGGCTCTGATGCTGTGATTGTATTTGATGGTTACAAAAAATCACCAACAATGAAGGATCATGAACATCGTTGAAGAACCAACAGAGGTCAGACCAAGTCACTGACTATTGTTCTGAGCCAAAACACACCACTTTTGTTTGAAAAGCAAGTGTTCCTGGCAAATGAAAACAATAAAGATGGTTTTATCAAGATGTCGATGGACGAATTTCAGGATGAAGGAACAGAGTGCATTCAGTCAGTTGCCGATGCAGATGTGGATATAAATGCTGTGGCTCTGAAGGAAGCAGCAAAATCGGACCAACCAATTCCAGTGGTTGCAGATGATACGGATATATTGATACTACTAACTTATCATGCAAGAAAGGACATGAGTGAAGTATTTTTTATGTCTGAAGCAAAGAGACGGCAACATGGAGAGTTGCGGCCAGTCAGTGTCCAGAAACTCCAGCAACACATTGGAGTATCAGTCTGCAGAAATATTCTGGTCATTCACGTGTTCAGTGGATGCGACACTACTTCAGCTTTATTTGGTAACAGCAAAGGTCAGATTCTGAATAGTAACTTGCATTCACGCCTGAGGTACCCCAGTTGTGTAAATATGATCTCTGAAAACACTGCTTTGTAAATAGACTATTTAAGCTGTGGAACTCACTAGCTGATAATGTTGTATCGGCATGCTGTGTTATTAGTTTTAAGAGACGTTTAGATTTGCTCTGGCATGCTTTTAGTTTGCATTATGATTACATTTCTGTCATCTGGTACCGGAGGTTTTTGGCCTGCTTGTGGCTATTCGTTGATGATGATGATGATGTGTTCAACTTCAAAGCAACCAAAATGAAATTAAACGAAACAAGACAAAATGAAGTGAAATCAACTGAACTGAAAGTCATTGGTCAGCTCATTTCATTTCAGTTCATTTCTGTTGCTTTGAACACACCTTTCTATATGTCCACTGATCAGTCTATATCAATGCAAAATACCTTCACGCATTTGGTCCAAAGTGTCACGTGGCGTTCACAAATGCACAATGTTCACCAAGCGAGCAAAAATTACTGCATATTTTTAGTTTTATTTCTCGTTTTAGTAAACATTAAAATGATTTTTGTTTAATTTTGTTTTGTTTCGGTTTTTAGGCATAACAAAACAAATAGTGACTGGCATCATCGATTATCATTAAAAATTAGTTGGGGCTAAGGTTGGCAACCCTGTACTCATCTCATCTTATCTTATCAAGTTGATTGTGTCCATTATTAAATGGTTTTTTTGTGTATTTTTAGTACTATGGAAAAAGTTACTGGTATATGGCATCATACATCAAAAAGTATAGGAAGATGAGAAAGAAAGATAATGACTGGTTAAATGAAGACCTCCCTGCACATGATCATATATATGACAGTGATAACTGTTGTTTTGAAGGCCGTCATGCTGGAGGTTCTGGTGTTCAGTCTAGTTACCACTTCTTTCACCCTATTATTTGATTTATATAAAGTCACAGCAAAAAATGCCTCTTGTCCAGTAATGTCAATTGTGTTTTAACATTTGATTTTAGGTTAGCATTTTGTTTGTGTGTTCGTTTTTATATTCGGGTATTCTGAGTTGGATTGTGTAGTTCATATTTGTGTTTGCGTGATTGGTTTGATAAAATGTATTTAGTAGT
>Ga0056128_1004756_pt1 | contig 17026 bp, 10 predicted proteins | sample WorMetLIZISLAND2_FD_71113 | JGI IMG/M metagenome (GOLD analysis project Ga0056128, IMG submission 71113) | Marine gutless worms symbiont microbial communities from Max Planck institute for Marine Microbiology, Germany - Olavius geniculatus... ... | reverse complement strand
TTTTTGCACTCCCAAATTTTAAGGGGGCGGTGCCCCCTAAAAGTTGTACCCGCGTTATCACCCCCATGTAGCAGCACGTCACGTGGCAAAGTCTCATGAAGCTACTCCCTTTGACTCCAAAGATCCTTCGTCTAATATGCTACATTTTAAGCCAATTTTTGACCCACCTTTGAAAAAAGTTGTAAGGGGGGCACCCATCCCAGGTGGGGGGTGCGCTAGTAAGACTTGGTGATTCTCTAGCGCGTGTAAAAATTTGGGGGCGCAGCACCCCCTAGGGGCTGAAATATGGTCTTTTGAAAAATGTACTTTGGGTGGGTACGATTCAACATTGAGATCTCCAAGGTCACTGGACCAAATTGGACTTGTTTCGCCTAACGCAGGAGGAATCGCGATAGACGGAATAAAAATCCGATTTTGAACATATTCATCCGTTTCGGAGATATTCGCCGCCGAACTTCGAAGTCGTCCGAAATCAGGCTAAATTTTGCATGTTTTTGGCCCCTGAAATTTTTTTGGGGTGTGCCCCCCAAAATTTCGGACCGGTATTATAAAATAGGGTCTAGTACTGATCACCGTGCAAAATTTCACGCCGGTCGGCCCACGCATCTCGGAGATTTCGCGAGTGGAGAAAAAAAAATTAAAAAACATCTGGGCTAAAACATAAGTCCGCTTCCGCAAGCTATCGCTTCCGGGCGGACTAATAAACACTACAATTACTACACATCAGACGTGACATTGTCACATCTGACTTGAACAACAACAACAACACCTGCATACATTCAACTGCAGCAAGTTGGTTGAACGTGTCGATGGTCCAGAATAACAAAAAAGATATCATAACACATGGAATACTGAAGCAACGTACAAAACAGCTTTCTCCTGCACTGCACTTCATGCTTTTATTAGTCATTTTTAAAAAAAGCTGATGACTAATTAATCATTATTTTCGATTAAGACTAACAGTGATTGTTGTGCAAGAAAAATGCATGTTTTCATACAAATTATTCAGTTAACACTAAAAGCTGTCACAAAAACTAAAAAGAATACAATAGTTGTATATTACCATTAGTACAGTCAACCTAAGTGTTTCTTAAATCCAATCTTCGGAAAAAGTGATTATCATTTTGCTAACCTTCTCAATGCATCTACTTTATAATGCATTCCAAGTGACATTACTTTGATCAAAAATTTTATATTTAAAAATCAATTAATAATTAAAAAAATTGCTAACATGATTCATCGTTAATTTCCACAGCTCCAGTTTGTACAAGTGCTGTGAACAATTTAATGCGCACCGTGTCCCAAGCCTAAACCTGGACTGAAGAATCACAGCTTCTCCCACCTGAGATCCGCATAGATTTTCATGACCTCTGCAAGAAATCATTCCTCAGAATGCCACCGAAATCTAATTACTTGGTCTCTGAGCCACACCACCTAAAAATTCAACTAAATCCATTAAAAGCTTTTTTTCCGTAATCCAGTGGACAGTCGTCAAACAAGTCGACAACCAGCAAGGAACCAAAAAACACGTAACCCATGCCTCAGATTCAGCAGGTTTCCAGCTAGCATTGTGTGCCACACAAATTTACTTACTTACTTCTTCGGTGGAGGTAATATAATGCAGCAAAACTGTAAACTATAGACAAAAAGCCTAAATATGATGAAAACATCAGAACAGTGGCCTTACAAGGCTGCCACTGTCTAACGATGCTGCATAAAAATCCACCATGCGGCACTGGCTTGAGCATATCAGTAGTCAGTACAACAATTCATTGAATACAAGAACACACTGCACACGCACCATACAGTTATTGCTTAGAGAATCCACAACTGTCGGCATTTGCTAGATGTACTAGTGGGAAAACTTCTCCATGCTGCTCTCAACACAAATGACTATCTTCCATGCTGAGTTAGTCCAGCTCACCGAGGCCATCTTTATCCACTAGATTCAATATCCACCGGATCAAACTCACTCGAGTACGTGTGGTCTCAATACGGGAATTAAAACACCGAGAATATTCCGCCAATGTCAGTTCTCGACGTCGGACATGACCGACATGCGACGGCCGGCAAAGTTGGTCCGCTGCCGCTGCTGGTGGTGGGAAGTAGTAGATGTGAAGTTGCCGAGCATGTGATCCGGAACCGCGGACTTGCGGATGTGAACAAGTTTCGTTGCTGTGACCTCGCAGTCTATTTGCATCATGGCTATGCTGCCCACAGGTGGCTGCATTGTCTCTGCACACACATAGTGCTAATGGTTGTAGTTGCAGTACTGTAGTAGTAGTACTGGTAGTACAGTGTGGTAGTAACAGTACACTGTGTTTCATAAAAAACCGGACCTGAAACTTCTTGTTATAACTTCAAGAAAACCGCTTTAATATCGAAAAACGTTGGTACAAGCAATCTACATGTATGACTAAAGTTATAGTAAATGTTCAAAATGTTGTCCTTTGGCCTTGACGCAGGCTTTGAGTCGTTTCCTCCACTGGTCAGTGGCCTCGTCCACAATCGTCTGTTCCAAGTCAGCCCAGACCTTAACAAGTCGCTCTTGCTGCCATGGAAACTGTGCAGCTGGTACTCAGCCCATACCAAACTTTTCAAGCACAATGAATTCGCAACTGAATGGCAGTGCACTGTGTGAAAAATCATTTTAGGCGAACTTATTTTGATAAATTTATGCCGACCTGCCATAGGGGTCCAGTTTTTTTATGAAACACAATGTAGTAGTAGTACAGTGCACTAAGTTTGTCGCAGGTGCACTGATTTTTAACTCTCCGAAAATTCACTAATATGGTATTACATAAGTAAAAAATGTTGCCAGCCTACCTTGTAAAATATAAATATCAGAATATTAGAACTCACTGGAGGCCTCCCAAACAGTGAAAGGTGAAACATTTTAAATCCCAAATGAGATCATATCACAATACTTGTGGTATAAACATTAAACAACAACAACAAGGACTCCTTAAAACTACAAAATGCTAGTTTACATCATTCCTGTGCAAACACCTGCTCAATTACTGTCACTTTTGCGCAAACAGGGACTTCCATCCTGGGTGCAGCTTGCAACCAGTGATAAATAGGGAAAGCTGTGTTAAGGGTGTATGCAAAACTGCTCATCACAGCCAGTGCTGTTTTTAGCTCAAAATGGATCGCAGATTGTTTGTAGGTTGGGCTCTATCCGGACCTGTGAGGGGAACTTACAGCACTCCCGCAAACACGCTAGCTGGACTAAAGGTGTAGGGCCTCCAGGAAGGAAAGGTAAAAGATAGAAAGCAAAGGGGAGGAGAAAAGCGTGACAGAAAAAAGGGGAAAGACAGTGAAAAAAACAAGGGGTAAAAGATAGGGAAGTAGAGTGGGGAAAATGGGACAGGAAAGAGGGGAAGGGGAAAGGAGGGGGAAACTTGAGCTCGACTTTGATTCTAGATTTCAGGGAAGAAACCCATGTGTGCAAATAATTAACATGTGGGACCAACCATTAAGTCCGACAGCTGGCATCATGACAGACATGCGAGGTCTCATGGTTTTGTTGTGAGCTGTCGCTGGTAACAACAGATGATCCTGCATGTGACATAAACAAAGTGCGATAATATACACATACAAACAGCATTCGTATGTGATGCTCAAAAAGCATCGTGTGCCAACTAAGACTCTACACTTGTTGATAGCAAAACCTATCTGAATCTGAAACAGCTGTTACCAAAAAACAACAAATTCAGTTAATATATTACACAGATAAAGAAGCCGATCGATGTTTTTATTTCAGCTTTACAGATGTGTTTTAAATTTTTTTCCATTAAATACTTTAAAAAATTTGCCTAACATGTAGTTTAACGGCTAGCGGGCTACACAAGTGATCACAAGGTCGCAGGTTCAACTCATACCATCCATTCCACCATCGGGTAACAACTCTAGGCAGATTGTTCACACACATGTGTCTCTGTTACCAAGCAGTATAATTTGGTACCAGCCTGATCACCAGGAAAGCAACGCAATCTGAAGATGAGTTGTGGCCTACCACCGATATAACTGAGCCGTGTCTGCAGTTCACTGCCGGCCAAAGGCCAGCAAACAAAGCGAAGAAACAACTCCTAGTGTCACATAGTTGTGAGACGGCCACATTGGCTAGCGCAGATTTACATTCACCTTTACCTGATATGTAATAAAGCAATGCAAGTGACTGGAAAGCACTTCTGTCAGATCTAACAGTCGGCCATAAATACAATACATACGTGATAATTGATCACAGCTCAGAAGTAGAAAATAAATACATACGTGTCGGAATGAGACAACATAGAATGTGTCATTGCGTCGATTGATGGCCTCCAGGAAATTATCGTACTGGCCACTTGCACCTCGGAACACCTGAAGCTCGTATTTTCTAACAACATAACATCACCATTCTTACATGCTGTAACTACTACTACTACTACTACTAACTACAACAGTATCTGCTACTACCATTACAATTATCAGGTGCTATTTAAACTGACATTTTACTTACTTACTACTACTGTATTACACAACAGAATATTAACCGAGGTCACTCTGAACTTTACCTAGTGAAGTACATCTGGAAAAATGCGAAATAAAAATGCTGCAAAATCTGTACGCTCCAAAATCACCAAATCAAGATACAGCAAACATACGGTGTTTTACTGTAGTTAACATGAGAGCCAAAGATGATGAAAGGCAGATACTACATACCCGGGATGCAGATGTTTGGACTGGCCACCAGCACGCATTGCAGCCTTCAGTTTGCGTGGCGTGGCATAGTACTTCTTCCTGTGTGAAGGTCGACTGCTGGCCTGCTGCTGCATCAATATCATTAGCTCACGCTGACGCCTTAGTTCCTCTTCATGTCCCAGCACCCAACCTCGTAGTTCAGCCACCAGACTACACAATGTATACATACCACACCAGACAGTAGTAGTAGTAGTAGTAGTGAACGACAATGTTGATGATTGCGTCACAGTGCCATTACCACTGTGAGAGTTCACCTGGTTTATCTGACAAATGTAGCATGAGCGCCACAAACAACCCAGCTGTAATAATAATAACAATAAACCAGTGTTTTTCAACCTTTTTGCTGCAGTGAAACCCAACATAAGTTTGACAATCACTCACAGAACCCCATGCAATGATCCATGAGTTTAACAATGTATGCAAAGTGGAATTTTCAGCGTGTCTGACGACCGATGTCCACAGAGGAGTCAAGAGGCTGTGACAATGGGGCAAAACCCTCAAAAACTGACAATAAAGCAGCAGGCAGAAGACATGCTTAATTTGACCATATTAAATCATATTATTTAGCTTAACAATGTTATTTCACCATAACCAAAAACACCTTACGAGGCGGTCGCCAATGGCCCAATAGTTATCACTGGATCTTTTACGTTTTTTATGTCTACAGACAGCTACAAGCATAGTTCAAGAAAACGTGTGAAACCGTTCAAAAAAACGTAAAAAGTCACGTTTTTTTTAATTTTCAAAAAAACGTAAAAAAACATAAAAAACTTGCCTGTATATAAAATAGCGGAAAGTCTTCCAAAAAGTCAGGTTGCAAAAGGCATTACATGTAGGTCTATTATGCAGCGACTATCGACTGTCAGTATTACTACATAAAGTTAGCACTTCTATAAACTAAGCAGACAAACAGCCTGTTATAGTTAGTCCACTTCTCCTTCCGCATATTCAGACTCAGATGCATCATCATCTGACAGTCCCCACTCCTCCCACTGAACAGTCGGTAAGATTATGCTGTATTGATATAATTACGTTTTTTCGTTTTTTTGACAGGTCATTTAAAAAAACGTAAAAAAATCACGTTCTTTTTGAATTTTCAAAAAAAAAACAAAAAAAACTTTTGCTCGAACTATGGCTACAAGGGGTCTGGACCCCCAGCCGATTGCGCTGATGGGCGAAGCTTTTTTATATTTTTCAACAAAATGTTTCAAGAAATGAAAGTCTTTCAATAAACGGACACACAATTTCTTAACACTGACACTAATAAGTAAATGCTCGGTGTTTAATGTGCAATTCTAACATTGTTAACAACAATAAAAATATTCAACACTGTATGCAAAAGTAGACGGATAGAAGCGCTAATTTTTAACTAAGCATTCGGTGCATAGTACTACTTCTATAGCTTGATCTGACTAAATTTTGCAAGATAGGCATTTTGATTTTTGTTAATGACCAGCTGCGGAACCCTTGGCAGATGCTCGCGAAACCTTTGGGTTCAGCAGAACCCCGGTTGAAAATCACTGCAATAAACTAATTTGTATATGCCAGTGTGTCAATTAACTGAGAGCTACCAAAGCTGCAAATATGGCTAAACGAACAGCTATCGTACTACACTCACATCACCATTAATTACTACTTAGCCTGAAAGTCTTGCTGTAAATCAGTATTGCTCCCACACCCACCAACTTAGTTCAGCAGGAAAGCCAATGAGGATACACTTGTTCACTCCACCATGGAGGACAGATGGCTGAGTTGGTAGCAGGTAACAAGCAGAGACAGACAGACAGACCGTAGCGACTCAGTGCTGTTGAAGAAAGTCGGGCAGATGAAACGATTTGCACCAGTAACTTCACCGCGACGTCGACCGAACACCAGATCATGCATATCCTGCCAAATACTGACGTCACTCGCATCAGACCTACAGCATAGCATAGAATAACCTATATAAGAATCAAGGCAATTTACATGCATTGGACAAGCAAGCATCACTAGATGCGCAGAAAATTGCAATACAATACAGAAATCTGCAAAAAAATGTTTATAATGATCAAAACTTTGAAAATGGCATGCAGAAAATATCGAACGCTACAAAAAAATGTTTAGAGCCTACGCTAAATAGATACATAAAAAATTACATGCAAAAAATACACACCGCAAAAAGCTTCAACGAACGTTATAATCTAACTGCATGCAGCGAGAGTGAATTCCGACGAACCCTGTAGTGAGTTGCTTATGTTCAACCAATGCTGAAGATGACATGTTCCGTGCCGAGGTCTCATACAGCATTGATGATGACGATGAGACAGATGCATCAACAGACAGTAGATTACGACGACCGATACGTTGTGTCTGAGACACGACCATCTGATCGCTGGACATATTACCCGCTGGCCTGCAAGTTACCATCATCACTATCACCATGAGCATTGTGGGTCAAAAAGTTTGGGGGGAGCAGAAATTGCAACTTTCCGGCAGACTGCTGCAAATTTCCAACGGAAAAAAATGGATGCTCAAAATTTCCACCCCAATGCCTATAAATTTCCCTACAATCAAGGATTTCCAGCAAAAACTCTGTATTTCTGAAAAAATATTATCCGACAAGAAAACTACTGGATGGCTAAAGTTAAAGAGTGGGGCAGCTGACGCTCTCCCTTGCCCTGCCACAATGCAACGAAACATCACCATCATGAATGTGGAAAAAGAAACTATACACTACGAGTCAACACTGTAGATTCCTGCACTTGCCATGAATTCACCAAATGCAAACCAGTTTTTAACATTCTTTCGCTGGCACACTACCAGGCACAGCTTGTGCAGAAAACTTGCAATAAGATACTCTTTGCTGTCAGAGCGTAAGTAGTTTTTGTTAACTTATAATCAAAAATAATGACTAATTAATTGTTAATTTTGTAAAGTTAACTAGTAAAACGATTTCAACATTACCAGCTCTACTGCTGTAGCTGACAATGAGACAAGAAAGAATCAACTTGCCGTAATGGGAAAAAGTTGAATGATACAAGTAACAAAACACAGAACAGCATGGATGCTCCAGCAGCAGTCTTTGATGACACTGCATACGATGACTTCTTCAGCCGTTCATTCTGAACATAAGCATTCACTGACACAATGATAAATATGCTGCTAACAGCATTCACCTCAAACATAATAGCTACTGCAAACTGAATGGACGATGGTTGATACATAAGGACTAAAACATCTACCAATAAAGGCTATAAGAGGTTTGCTAATACTTCCAGCAAATTCTCATCGAAATTTACAGAATAGCACAAAAAAGTGGAACATACATGACCTATGCAATGATCAAGAATTGGGCAGTATTGGAAATGATCAGCCTCTATCATTGCAGTGAAAGATAATAAGAAAAGCCCAGCTAACGCAAAGGAAAACGCGCGACAGCGGTGCATGTTTGAAGGCCCACTTGAGAACAAATATAAGCTCATCAATCCAGCAACTGACATTGGGTACGATGTATTTACATACGCCAGATGGCGCCACCATCTCGCGTGAATGCTGCCACTCTTGAAATGTGTGTCGCAGCCCAAAATCACCGAAAAATCCATAAAAACCCCTATTTTTGCGTTCAAGGTCATCCAAGGTCATTGATCTCGGTGACAATCGAGAGCCAGTGCAGAACTTCCTATTAGTGATTAATAGTAACCTAGGCCCTATCTTGCACTGTTATTGAGATACAGCAACTTATTGGCTAAAAATCACAATTTTGCCCACCCCCTCTCATTTAATGCCCTCGTTCGAGGTGAACCCCTGCGAATTTATGGAAAAGCTTTACGGTTCCTGAAATTAGAGTCTTCCGTGCAGCTGACGGTGAAAATTGGGTAATCCTAGCTTGCACCGTTTTTGACTGATCCACCCATGTGACGGACAGACGAACGGACAGAACTGCGATGAATAAGACCTGCTGTCGCGCGTAATAAAACTGAACACTGTGTTCAAGTGTTCAACATGACCACCCTTCATCATTTCCAAAAGTGTCTGATTGCTTGACCTATGTAATGCATGCCAGATCCGCTTGTCATGTGCCAACCGACAGCAGTTCTTACTGGTTTCCTTGAAACAATCCAATTCAATAGTCTGAGTATAAACCTGTCCAATCAGACAAAGTCTGCAATCAGTTTCAAACATCACCGAAACAGATTACTTCCAGCTAGCCTAACCCGCTGCCTACCAACCATGACCAATGCACCTTCATTCTGACTATGCAAATTTTGGCACTATAACATATATGCAAGTGCAGATGGGCTGAGAGATACTGAAGAAAGTAAACCCATTGTTTGCTACAAAAGCAATTAAAGTACATCAACATTTGAAAGTTGAATCAATGCATGAGTGTAGTGTACCTCAGAGAGTAGCAAAGCCAGTTTTCTCTTGAGTGAAACATTTTCGGCTCGTAATCGCTCGTTGTCAACATTGAAAGCTTGCAGCTGCTGCTCTAAGCTCTGCATGTACTGTAGTCACAACACAATAGAACAATGTTGCAGACAAGACACAATACTCACAACGGTAAGCAAGGGTGACTAAACTGTTTCTTTAACAAAGCCCAACTCGGCAAGTTTTAATGAAGGTTTTTAAGGACCCAATTAAGTTATTAGATTGAACACCTCTAGATAATGTCCAAATCACTAAAGATCCAAAGTTTGCAAATTAATAGGCTTCACTTCCCAAAACTTAACGATAATACGTTTATAGTATGCTTTGGCTAATGGTTTGGACCCCCAAATCTCCCATTCCTGGGATCAGGAACCACCATCTAACACAATGTGTTCTTAGACCAAAACAGCGTATCTGTCAAACAACATCTGAATCCATCAAACAATTTAAGCAAAGTTCACAAATGTGACAAAACAGACATGCAGACTACGTTAACAGAAATGTGTAGAAATAGTTGGAATCTGGAATGGCTGCAATTCCACTTAATAATACATGGCACTGTTTAGTGCAAAAAGCAGTAACAAAATCAATAAACGAATGAATGAGTGAATTGAGGATTACATCTTTCTTGCGTTTCCGTGACAAGCAAGCCGACTCTCTGTTCTTAATCATTCGCTGCTGACGCTTCACGGCCCTCAACTGATCACACACACACACCACCAATCAACACTTCACAAATAAAACACTTCAATCATTCAATGAATACACATTGCAGTAAAATTCTATTTCAAGTCTAAACTGCTGGTTGGCTGACAGGAACAAATGGTCATAAAATTACTTAAAGGCACTGGTGTAGCCATAGGAGGCACTGAGTGCACCTGCCCCCCCCATAGAAGCCTACTCGGTTACTAAAAATAGTGCCAAGAATTCACCAAAACACGTCATTTTCACACAAAAAAAATCCAAAAATTTTCTGGGGAGAGGCAACCACCTGCCCAGACCCTTTCTCCGTGATGAGGGGACACTCTTCCCAATGCCCCACCCCTCAAGTGCCCCCACTACAACTAGATCCTGGCTACGCCACTGCTTAAAGGGTGTGTACAGCTCATTATGGGAAACCCAGTGTAGAGCTAAGGAGCATCACCTGCATAGAGGGTGTTACCTGCTACCTAATACAGGTAAATGCAACCCATGTTAATGCCAGCCAGAAAGGCCACTACTCAGTTTACCTACTCTAGAAGGACAGAAGGCTGAGTGAACCTTGGTGGTTCATTACGTACTGAAATGGTTTACCTGTCTGTAGACGATCAACTATTCAGGTAGTAACCATGTGATAGCAACCCAAACAGGAGTCAAACTCATGACATTTTGATCACAAGTCCAACCACCTAATTATTATGCCACCAAAAGTTAACAAACCACCTTAAGTCACCAATAGTCAGTCTGCTGAATCATGCTGCACAGCAACCGGCTCTATGTTCTTGACCTACCTATCAGCACGGACCTGACCCCGTCCTTTCAACTGTCAAGTCTAACCAGGTCATCATGCGAATATGATGTTATCTACCTTACATAATTTTGAAAAAAAAACAGACAGACAGATAAGATCAGTTTTCAAAACAGATAGGCAGATGGAGAAACAGACATACATCGCAACAGTTGCTAGCAGATGCTGTAGTAATTAGATCAGATGCTGATTACTGAGCGCATATGCATGTATTCACTATCAATGTGTATCAAATAGACTCACGTCTACAAGGCTGGTAGGGGCAGCAGCAGCAGGAACAGTGACAGTGGTTGGAGCTGGTAACATTCTTGGCAACTTGGTGCTACTGTGTACTGGTACTGCTGCAGACGACGCTGAAAATCACAAGCAATCATCAATGTACAAACTAGCCAATACAGCCGTACACATACTGCATCATCAATTCATCATCATCATCATTATCCTGTAACACTAAAGCAGCTTACCACATTGTCCAGAAATCTTCCAACGAGTTATTCACGAAAAATGAGGCCACCGCTGAAATGTAATGTTAAAAACTCCTGTGTGAAATACAAATGCTAGAATATTAGCTAGCATCAATTACACAAGCATGATGAATACTGAATAGAATGCTAATTGTGACATGAACAGCAATTTCAAAGACTGGTAAGTGTTCATTTAATGTCGCTTTTTGCACAAATAAATTCCATGATAAATTTCAGATGTGGTGAAAAATTACATCAGCAGAATCAGTGTCCATTTAGTCTAGAATGAGAATATGAAATAAGAAAAAACATTTTTAGTAAACACTGTTCTCCCACAAGATATACACTGATACCTTAAAAATGGATTGCAAAAAGTAGTGAGAAATGCAGACTAGACTTTCAGAGTTCAGACTGCAAACTACCTGCTTGTGAGGTCGGTAGCGACGAGCTTGTTGCCAGAATTGATATTGGCTTCGGTCGGATCTTCACTTTTGAGTTCAGCACAACTCCGACAGTACCATCATTTCCATTTGCCACTGGGATGGCCCTATTACTACCAGCAAGCAGGGACGTTGCCATAGGAATGCCAACAGTTGCCAAGGCAGGCTGGACAATGACCCTAGGAAAAACGGCAGCAGAGTCCAGTTCTGGGACTTCAACGGGGGAAACCGAAGACCGAGGTGATGAAAGTTCTGTTTTAATGGAAATGTCCTCAGCTAGCAGTGAGTGAATCGAGTCCCATTCTTCAGCTGTTATCTCAGTTATTTCCTGCGTAGTTCCGTCACCCTGCAAACATACGCTGCAATATGTTGGCTCTTGGTACAGTTCAAACATTAACCAGCAACTTCCATTCACAGCACTGGGTAAGATGCTCCAAAATACAATCTCATGCTAAACTTTGCTCCATTACTGTTTGCGGTTTGTGAGTGGTTAGTTAGCTAAGAGGAATGTCACAGGCTTCAAGACAAAAGCATGGCCTTATACCAGTGGGTTGGTTAGTTGAGCAGTATTAAAAAAATAACCACATTAATGTCTGCCGACCGATGCACCAAAATACTATAAAATGTCCTATAGTCTTCTGCCAAAAAATTAAATAAATCTTTAAAAAAATCCTGTGTCACACAAGCAGGTCATGGTTTCTAGCTCAATGCTAAAGCCTTAGATGGCCAGGATTTCTAAAGGGCCCAGGCCAAGCTAGGACAAGAAAATATTTTTGGATGCAAGCCAATGACCAACATCTCTACCAGAAATATTCAGAAGTTTTCCTCAACCAGCCTGCTACTATTCACATTCATTTAGTCAATCTAAAATCTAAAAACAACAGAAAAAAGCTGCACTGACCACGCTGGCAGAAAATCCCAAATCTGATGAGCTGTCAGAGAACAAGGATGATGGAGACTGAGGCTCTGGCTTCAGACTAAATGCTGAACAACAAACAGAGTATCAGATCAGACAAACTGTTACTTTCTGCTGTATCTGTACCTTGGATGGTACTAACACCATCAGCAAAAGCTTACAATTAGTATTAGCAGTTTAACTCTCATTCAGTCTGGAACCCACTGTCATGTAACAGTTGCGACTGTAGATCTGCCGAACTTCATAGCGCTTTTTAACTAAAGCAGTGTTTTTCAACCTTTTTGCTGCCGCGGAACCCTACACAAGCGTGAAAGTCACTCACGGAACCCTATGCGCATTGATCCGTGAGTCCAGCGACGTAGATGAGGTTGAAGCTATGAGCAGTGTTTCAATTGTGAAAAATTAGCTGGGGTTGAACTTTTTGACGGTCGGAGACCGAACAAAATTGTGATGTAAGTCGTATGTATACAGTTAGCTGATCCCCCTGTGCATAATTTGACAGTATGTTAGGGGAGTTAAGAAAACAGTTGGTGGTTCAGCCCCCAACCCTACAGTAATACAAACACTGGCTATATGGTGTCTACGGACTCATTTGCCTAGTAGGGCACTGAGAGCAGAGCCGCCATGAGGACAACAAAGCAGGCAAAGATGGCCAATATGAAATTTGACCACATTAGTAGGCAGCAGTATGTTATTGTATTTAACCAAACACGACGGGCGAGGCGGTCGTCAACAGCCGCTTAGTCCCGCCACCAACCCAGAAAATTTATCACGTGGGCACCCTCGGAAAAGACAGGCCTACGTGTTTTTTTAAATTGTTTAGCTGAGTTTTTAAAGAAATGAATTAAATAAGTAAATGGCCAAACGATTTCGTAACCATAATTCTAATCAATACGTTTTTCTTTTTCTTCATTTCTGATAATGCTTGGAGTTGAATAATGTCGTGCATAGGAAGCTTACGTACATTATAATATATAGGCCTAAAATGCAAATAAAATACCAAAATTTTACTAACAACAAAAATGATTTAACACAGTAAGTCTATGCAAAACGACACGTAGAAATAAAATTTCAAACAAAAAAAAACTTCGATGCTGAGTATTTCTACGACATTGTCTGGCGTGAATTCGCAAGCAAGGTCATTTTACTGCAGGTCAGCTGCGGAACCCTTGGCAGACGCTCGCGGAACCCTTGGGTTCCACGGAACCCCGGTTGAAAATCACTGAACTAAAGCATAGTTTAAAAACCAAACTGTTTGAGATAGACTATAGCAAATGTAACTGTAACTGAATATGAAGCAGTATTGCAAACAGACAATCACATCTAGTTGTGAAGTGCTTTGTGACTAATAGCTGGTAAGAGGAGAATTCAACTAGTTGCTCAATGAACACAGGAGCAGTTTCATTGTAATAGAAAAACACAGTGACTGAATTTTAAGTAATATACGTGCCTACATGCAGCCATGACAATTTCTGCAAATTGATAATACTGTACCTTGGTGGATTTTCACCAAACTTTGCCATTGGTAGCTTTTGGAAAAAAGATAGACTAAGTTCTAAGATAAAAATGCAAAGTTCACGACATGACCAAATATACTAAAAATACCATTTCTAAGCTTTTTCTGTTGGCTAACATAGAACTGCTTTAGAGAAATAATGACCATAAACGAAAAACACAAAGCAGGGCAGCACAATGCTGACCAAAAACAGCAAAAATGGTCTTGGGCTTACATGTGTGAACTTTAGAATGGTAGCTGCAAGACTAGCTATCATGAATACTTCTAAAAATACTACACAAGTTTTTTTATACTCACTGTCTATGCCACTGTCACTTCCATCACTAAGTTCTTTCCACGGCTCATCAGCAGATGCAATGCCATTTGCATAGTTGCTTGCTGCAAAATACTCTAAAGATAAATCTGTATCCATGCTCAGAAAGTTTGGTATATCCTCCATGCTTGATTCCGCCATGTATGCTGAAATAAACAACACATGTAATGTCATGTATACCACAATAATTACTGCAGATGCTCCAATATGGGAAAGACTCGCCTTATTCGCGCTCCGGAGTGTGAATAGGCAGAGGTTATTAGCACGCCCTCCAGAGCGCGAATAAGGCCAATGATAACCACCACCTACTTGCACTCCACGCGGAGTATGACTAATTACTAGGGACAAACTTAATTCACGATTTCACAGCCGTGACATTTTCCGTGAAATTGACCTCCTTCCGTGAAAAATGTTGATTTCCGTGAAATCCATGATTTTTCGTGAATTTTAGCGCTTTTAGTTTAATTTATGACAATTCCAGAGTTGTATCAGCAGCTTTTGTACGGATGTTGCTGTTTACCACGTGTCACACTTTAGCACTAAGTAGTTGGCATGACTGTCTTGAGTCTTGAGTGTAGAAAATATTCGTTGTTCTGAAATTTCTTCTTTTGCATTAGCACAGCACCTCGAAATAACGTTTGTGTGGCCCTTGAATTTCCAAAACTCTTTCCATGAATTTTCCGTGAAATTTGACACATTTTAAAAATTCTGACGTGAAATCATGCATTTTTTCCCGTGAATTCGGTTGGTCCCTCAAGATGATGTCAAAGACGAAGGGATGGCGAAGACGGCCCATAAGACAAATGAACAAAGATGTCAAAAGCCAAGATCAGCAATTGTATAACAAAAACGAACAGATGCAAATGTCGATGATGTGGCAAAGTCGAATGAGACAGAAAGATGATGGGAAAACAAACAGACAATAAAGGCGAGAGCAAAAACAAAAGACATCTCTTCTCTTTGCCGTCGCTGCGGTCACCATATCTTGTCCATAGTTTCCTGCTGTCTTCACCGTTCGTCCAAAATAATAACTTATCATACTGCTCCACGTGAACTGCCGTAAGAGATGTATATGCGACAGCAATGGCAGCAGACAGATGCCCTTAAGGCTTATGGCAGCCTGCAGCCAATGAAGCCTAGGAGCACGCTGTTCGCATATGTAACCAATTCTGCAACCGTCATACGAGTGTACATATCTTGTGAAATAATTGCATAAAAATTTAAGTACACTTAAATTCGCACGCTAAAATGTAATAGTGTGGAGAATTTGTTTGCGAACTCTGCTGCCAATTTTTTAATGACATCCGACGTTTCACTTGCCTAACTGCTAGTTCGTTTTAAAGCTATTATAAATTTTTTTTTATTTTTATGCCTATTGATCTGAAATGATTTCCATTTTAGGCCTATTGTTCAGTGACATTTTATTAGCTTATTGCATTCAGTGAGTGATTGAATGTATTATGATGGACATGCTGCAAGCCGAATCTAAGGCGCCAATATTTTGGCCTACGTAGGCCTATAACCTATCCTTAAAATGAAATTCACTAAAATTAAGGCTCTGTAATACCAATAAACACAATACACGCGGACTATGTCTGCATAGTGGGCATATCGTAAATTACATTAAGTTAAACTCTTTTCTTTTCTGCAGCAGTAAACGCTTAGACAGGGGCCTAAAACATGAACACTATAGTAATCTTATACACATTATGGCACATCTCTTATTGGGCGTTCGATCGCACAGGATTCGCATTTTAATGGTCTGCAGTTTACCCACTGGTCCACACTGGCGGTCCGCAAGTTTTGGTCAGCAGTTTACCTGTTGGTCCGTCCGCAAGTCTGCAGGTCCGCACTTTACCACAGCCCTGTTGACATAATCTTTCTAAAATGTTAACTGTAACCCTAAACCTTAACCCTAACCCTAATTGTAATCACTAAACCCTACACTATAATATAGTCACAAATTGTAGTCTCTGCCGGCTCGCTTTACAGCCATAACCGATAACCACTCGCAACGTGGCGCCACATGTTGCATGCAAGCTGTTAAATTTAAAAGTCACACATTCTACAAAAAAACTAGGCAGTTGGTTCGGTGCCGCTAGTCCGTCGACATGGACACGGCGGCATCGGACGGCCTTGGCCGGTATTTGTGACCACTATTCGGTGGTTGTACATACTGGGTAAGTCTTGACGGCACCGAAGTACCGTTGGCTGGAGTACCGTCTTGAGGGTGTGGGTAATATGCGTCTGGTACGTCTAGTGCGTCTAGATGCGTCTAGTGCAATTAAGGTCAGGATAATCGTTAAAGACAGGATCAGAGATATGGTTACGTTCAAGATCAGCATCAGGGCTAAGGTTTGAGCTGGTCAGTTACGTTATTTTGCGTAAAAATAACAGACGCACTGGAGCCACGTCTGTTACGTTTAGAACAGGTATTAGGCTATTGGCCAATGATTGCGAGACCTCTCCCGTATGAGTGGACTTATGCTGATCGGACATATAAACGCACATATATGTATTTTGTTAGTATCCAGAACAATGCATCTTGAAATTGCTGCAAAGTACCTTAATTTTGCCGAAGTTTGTCGCTAACTTTCGTTTACTTTTTTTACTGTAAATCACAACTGCATCCAGTTTTAGTTTTCATCAGTAAGTAAAAAACAGTCATTGGACATTGTCAAACACGCATTATTTACGGTTATCTGTATCAGAAACGG
>Ga0056128_1004755_pt1 | contig 17028 bp, 9 predicted proteins | sample WorMetLIZISLAND2_FD_71113 | JGI IMG/M metagenome (GOLD analysis project Ga0056128, IMG submission 71113) | Marine gutless worms symbiont microbial communities from Max Planck institute for Marine Microbiology, Germany - Olavius geniculatus... ... | reverse complement strand
AGAGAGAGAGAGAGAGAGAGAGAGAGAGAGAGAGAGAGAGAGAGAGAGAGAGAGAGTATTTATTTGCCAAAAACATAAAATACAATATTGTCCTACAATACTAGACAATGTAGGCGGGCTACCAAAAAAGCAAACGCTCATCAACGCTGGCCGCCCAACTCCGACTGGAGAGCTAGTGTACATTAGCTTACGCCAGCTGTGTCCATGTCGTACGTAATTGGCTCATTATCACGAGTTCTTCTATTAATATATAGGCCTATCGAGACGTTCACGGTCATATGGAAGACCACCCAGTATCTAGCTATGCGGAGACAGCGCTTGCTACAGCAAAAATGAATCCACGATTTCAAGTAACCAATGTAGCGAGCCGTCAAATTTAATATTTGATATTTAATTTTAGCAAACCATATAATTCTAGTTCTACGAAGTTGTGACAATTTAACAGAGCCTGAAACAAAATTAACCATCATTTTTGAAAAATGGTAGTAAGGTTGTTTTTTTACAAAAAAAAATACCGGTATGCGAATCTAAACTTGTGATCGTAATCAATGCACAATGATCAATTTTAGGGAGCCAAAGTACCTTCGACCTGGAAAATTTTCTGCCTGCGCCCATGTCTTTATGAAAAATCAGCCGTTTTAAGCAGGGAGTCGAACCCGGTTTCTAAGCCACTGTCCCGTTGTTTCATCTGTTTTCCGCAGTACGCCAAATCACTGCTGACCTTGTCGCCGGATTTCCGCGAGCAGTAAATGTCGACTGCTGTAGCGCGCTGATTTACTATTGGAGCACTGAACTAACACGAGTCGCGGCCAGATTCCACTATACTTTGGTTTGTTCTGGACTTGTGCGGCAACAAGTCGTACAGTGCAACAAGTTGTACAACATCTTGACGCGAAGATTACTTGTATCGAGTTGTATGCTTTCGCGACTTGATATATACAGACTTGTCGTAGGTCACAATTTGTGGTGGATTTGCCGTACAACTTGTGGTAGATTACTTTAGAGCATGCATTGTGCAACAGATTTTCAACAAATCGAAGTAAGTGGGGTTTGGGCTTGGTGTAACGTGACACGACGTCGTTTGTTCGTTCTCTGCGACTTCGTTTAATTGCCGTGACAGCAACGCATACGCAGCTACAGTAATTGCACTGCGCTGTGTTCTCTGTCGCCAGCACCAGCACCACCAGCAGCAGCGGCGGCAGTTGCAGCAGCAGCGCATGTGAACAGCTGATAATGTCAGACAATGTCAGTCGACTGCGTATCAAACTAGCGACGCGTGACCACTATATCTGCTATCTCTGTTGCGTCTTGCCGCTTTCTGCTGCTACATGTGTCTATTTTTTTTACAAATTTCACCGATATACTCCGCAATAAATTTGCAACTAAGCGGTCATTAAAGATCCCATCGCATGGATTCACACCCCAAACGTGTCAGTACACTACATGTAGTCTACGTTGTGAAATATAGTCATCTTTTAAGGCGCGCACGGAGCGTCAGAACTGGACTGAACTGAACTGAAACGTTTTGTCAATTAATTTCGTAGTTGTGTTTAATTTAGTTTAGTTCAATTCAATTAAGTGTACGCTCTGTGCGTGTCTTTAGAATAAGTGAATTACCTGGTTGCATTCACTGTACATTCTAAAATGGGCCATATTTCACAAAGTGCTGTGAGATCTGATAGTTATTGTGGGGACTTCAAGTTTACCGTTGATGTAGCTAATGACAGAATTTTGCGAATTGGCTAAAGTTTGATGAAGCTATGAATGTGAAGTCTAACTTTACGCAAATGTTGATCAGTAGATGTGTATGACAAAGCTTTACACTTTTTCTGGCACAAAATGAGCATGACATCAGCATAGCGATAATTATGAAGACACAATACGAATATAAAAATTATACACGTGTTTTGCAGATCCAGCTTCTTGGCTACAATTCTGATCTCTATGGGAATGTATCTCAGGCACTGGCTTCTAGCAACGGACTGGCAATAATCGCATTACTCGGACAAGTAAGTCGCTGTCGGTCATCCGATGTACAGAACTGAGGAAGAAATAACGAGCCAACGCGTCTGAAATAGGTTTTGTTTACTTCAGTCGCGCTTCAAACGATTAACGCAAAATGCCGTAAGCCTACTTGAATAACTAGACAAAAGCAGTGAAACAGCGGCTAAAACAAACAATCGCTGCTTAGACTAGTATTTTGGGGGGGATGTCACCAAATGATTCGAGGGACCAGTAATAAGCACAATTTTACATTTAAGACATTTTAGAATAATACATGCAGTCGACATTAAGTGATCATGATGCCGAACGAAAATGATGACGACGACGCAGGTGATGTTTAGACCTAACATGATGGTTCTGTGAAAACTGTGTTTATTTAGGTCAGCGAGAATCCAAACCTCGAATTTGACGTCATCGCTCAGCATTTTAAAATGGTCCGATACAAAGGTATGATTCGATTTAGTGCAGCGCTGCACTGTAACAGATCCAGTTCATGCTCGACATGATCACGTAATTACTTAAACCTAGCTTATATGGCCATTAAACGTAGTCAACGTTACAGACGGACGAACTGACATAGGCCTATAGACGACTACCAATCCAGGGACGTCTAGATTATGGAGTAAGTACTTAGTCCATGACCAATCCCTACCGCGCTGTGCACATGCGTGCGACTGCGCACTAGAAAGTGAACAGAAAAACAGGCACAGTTAAGTCTTTAGGATAACACGTATTGCTAACATTGTTTTTTTATGCCCGGGGAAAACAGGCTCTAATTCAACTGCCGTCGAAAATGTCGAGACAAGAGTAGGCCTAATGCTCGTTTATTTTGAATTTGAATTATGCGTACGTTGTTGTTTTTTTTGCTGCTCACTCAGACAGTTGGGACAAATTCACTGAAAATTTCCCACAATTTTGATAAACAAAAATAATCTTGTAAAGACGCAAGATGTAAAACGCGTCGCTAACTCCTAATTAATGCATACATTTAGCCTAAGTTTTGTTATTGCGCGGCCGTCCCAATAGGCCGCAAAACGGGTCGTGTCCGTCCGTTTATCCGTCCCTTGCGGGTTTTTAACTCAAAGACAAAATGGTGCAGAAAACTAGAATTGGTGTGAACGTTTCCCTCAGCATGAGTAACCGGTGTGCAATTTTCAGTTTTGAAGGTCAAAAACTCTAAATAATCTCGCTTGCGCGTCGACCTAATTTTTTTGTAAACGCTTCGGACAATGTAACAATAAACTTTCAGTAATCAGTCGACACTCAACATAAGTAAGTGTTATATGTGCATAGCCATCTTGTGTCGGCATTGTGTCGGCATTGTGGCATCGTCTTTGTTTGTTTCTGACGCAGGTAACCGCGTACACATTCGACACCTGTCAATCAACGGTCTGCTGCCGACGACTGGCGATTACGTCACGTATGACGGCTCGCTGACGCAACCTGGTTGCCAGGAGACGGTCACGTGGATCATCATTAACAAACCCATCTACATCAGCAACGAACATGTAAGACTAAAACACGAGCAGCAATCTGTCACTGCTGGCAGCTAATAGCTCTGTAATACATCAATATTGACCGTAGACCACCGGTGTGACCACTGCAGCTACACCTGCAGAGACCGCGGAACGTATTTGAAAGTGGAGGGCAAACCATGGCAAGCGCGGAGCGCGAGCCTACAACGGGGTTCTGGGGGCAGGGCAAAGCCCCCAGCGGGGTCCAGGGGCAGAGCCCCTGGTTAGGAAGTCAGAGGGGCGAAGTCCCCCTCCCCTGAAGCTGAAACGCTTTTAGCTTTTGGACGTTCGATTAAAGCGGCAAATTTGCCTACTTTTCTGAAATCTAGAAACACAGCTAACCAGACTTATACATCACCTATCCATAGGCCCCTATACGGTCTATATGGAATGGAACTTTGTCAACAGAAGCAAACTCCTTTTTTGATGCGCTGCAGCTATGCTATAGTTTCTGGTATGCACGATGCGTCAGTTGCCCGTCCGTTCGTATGTGAGTCACGATGGTATTGTGGCTAAACAATGCGAGATAGGGCCAAGGTTGATATTGATCATTAACAGGAAATCGTATAGGCCTATTCAAGTAAAATGAAAATCATCGATCTTTGAAGGTCAGTACTGCAACAGCAACTGTAGCCTATAATTTTTATGATGTATCGCGTCTTCCCTAGCAACAGCTGGACTTTTTGTTTGTGAATTGATACACAAATGTTGACGATTTATGTTTCAGTTAGCAAAACTGTGCAAATATTTCGGCGCCGAGGCGATCATGGGACGTTGCACAGTCTGCACAAATTTGAAGCTGAAATGGTAGGCTTAAGTCACCAAAAAATGCAATGGCCTAGTTACCCGCATTTTTAATTGCTCTTTGCTGCATCTTTTAAGCATCACACCGCTGCAGTATTTCCGTCTGCATTTGCTTTATGCGCCGGAGTGATTAGCGTATATACCAGTGTGTCCATGGCGCCGGCCTACCTGGGTGACGCTCTATCATTAAACTTCGTGGTCGACAACGCCTTCGTTTAGTTCTTCCTCATCAAACTCGTCACTGGCTATAGCACTCTACAATCTACATCGGCGAGGCGACCGAGCGTTGCCCGTCTCTGCAGCATAAACTTGGAACAGACTGCCAAGTGACGTCACCAAAGTGTCAGCGATCACTAAGACTAATCTTTAGTCTCTAAACCTCATTTGTTTTCCGTGTTTCCCATAGCTGACTGTAAAGTGACTAAAATTCTAGGTATTTTTTACTTTTAACTTAAATATAATGTAATGCAACGCATCAGCACCAACAGTTTATTTATGCGTGGCCTTATTTATGCTTGCCCCCACTCAAAAAAGTGAGGGGGCAATTCCCCCCCTTTTTGCCCCCGCGGTTCCGCGGGTCTATGTAGTACACGTACTCAGCTGTTTGGCATTTCTGCATCAGCGCAGAATAATGCACAAATTTCTGAGTCGTGATTAGCTGAACAACCAATGATTGAATTGAAGGGAAACGCCAGGGAGCGTCGTTCCTCCATTTTTTTCTCAATAGGCTATATTAAGTCCATCCGTCTGTGTCTGTCTGTCTGTACGTCTGTACCGTACGAGCTCTTAACTCGAAAACTAAAACAAACGGTTCCAACGTAGAACAAAAAATGACCAAAACCTCAATGGTACGTCAACGCAAAAAAACCTACAAAAATGACGCTTATTTCACGTAAATGGTCAGTTATGGCTGGCAGATGCGCGCCGGCGACTTTGCCCAAACTACGCCTATAGTGCACTGGACGGACGGCCGTATACATGTCGGCACATGGCATGGCGACACGTCTGCCTGTCGTACGTATGTAGGCGATGTCGCTATAATTGTGTAGTAGTTATTTCGGAAACTTGCTGGCGCTAATGACGCTTGTTTGTCGCAAGCAATCGTCGTCGTCTGCCCTGTGGCAAAGCCGGAATTTACACGTGAGACGGTGAGCGAATATGAACGTGGCAAGCGCAAACCTCGAAAACGAGCGTTGAACTGCATGGCGATAAGAACACGGTGGAAAAAAATGAAAATGTCATGGGTAGACTCAAACTGCGGAGAAAAGTCTGTAGGTTTTCGCCCAACGCAACGTACGCAACGCAAGAATAGACACCGCTTATGTTCTTGTGTTTTAGCTGCTAGCTGGTCCGCTTATGTCTGCGTCTGCGTCAACAGTAGGTCCCTTCCCTTGCGTCAAACAAGTACGCAAAGGCTTGCGTCTGGAGTAGGCCTATGGAGATCGTGATTAGCTAGAAACAATTTGACTTACATGGTTCAGATCGAACGTATAAAAGCGAGCAGTTAATTGCAGCTTGGATGGATGATGCACGACAGCAGTAGGTCTAGGCCTACACTTGGCGAACCTTCAATATATGGCGTAATTATTGATTGAAAATAGAAAATGTCATGGGTAGACTCAGACTGAGCGTTACGTGCTGGAATAATGGCCTTTGGAAGGCCAATTTGGCTTTCTCTATTACTACTTGCACTTGCATAGGCCTTGCATCTTCCTTAGCTTCACCTAGTGGCTTTTGCCGCTAATTACGTTTCCAACTGATTGAGTCAACGAAATGCAAGTGATTTACACTGTGTTTATACTTGAATTGAATTAACGCCCAACAGAACTATTTCACACGTGTTTTCGCTGTACAGCTGATGGCGATGCGCGACGTAATGCAAGGCGATGAGAATAATCCAAAAGTTCCAATGGAAAACAACTGCCGACTACAGATGCCGACCAACAACCGCGTCGTCCGAACCAATATCAACTTTCGCGCGCCGGTAATTTGCCACATCAAGAGATGTCACATTCATTACGATAAGCAACAGTAGTCCAAAAAAGCTGACAAGCGTTTGTCGTAACTGTCAAAAAATAGCGCGTGACAAATGCTCGTTCTATGCCTATAAATCTATTTTTGTTCATTAATTTTGTACGTAGGCCTGCAGTGTACACGTTAATAGGCGTAGCCAGGAGGTTGTCTTGGAACACTCCTGAAACCAAGGTTCAGACTCTTTTAGTGACAAAACTTTCAAAGAATTTTTCGAGACCCCGTGAAAAATTTTTCAGGGCCTTTTAGTAGCCTATAGATGTGATGAACGTCAAAAAAATTATAATAAACGTTAATAAACACGTTTATTAGGAAAAAGATTTAAACGTTTGTAAACTAAAAGTAAACGTACACAGAGCGTAAATTTGAATATTAGGCCTATTATTTGGATAATTCCAAATTCCGATAAAAGTTTTTTCATTGTCAAAAAATGTCTTACTCCAGTTCTGTGACAACCGTTTTACAAAAGTGCCCAGAATTCACTCACTTTCATCTTATAGCTACGTGAAAACTAAGTTGAGTTGTCCTGTCCACTAATTATCTTTGTCGCTATCATAATTTTGCTTCGTTTCGCTCATGTGATTTTTATTGAGTTAAACGTTGACAAAATAATAAACGCGTTTACAAAGATTTTTTTTGTAAACGTTGTAAACGTTTATCACATCTATGTCGTAGCCCACGAATGTTTAGATATGATGGAAAAACATCATTTACTTACAATATTCAGAGTAACGTCCATTGCAGAAATTTTAAAACTATTTAAGTAAGCAATGCTGCAATAGTCAACACAAACTGGGTGATATACCACTACTGCATTTTTCCATTTGAGCCTATGAAAAAATGCGTGATATTAAAGGATATTTTTTCAGGACTTTCCAGGTCCTGTATTTTTCAACAAAAAATCCAGGACTTTCCGAGGCGTGAGAATCTTGTGAGGCCCTTCCTTCCATTCCCACTTCGCTTTTCCTCTTCTCTTCCCTCGACCCTCCCTCTTATTGTCTTCCCCCTTTTTTCCAATACTTTCCCTCAAGTCCAGCTAAAGGATCTGGAAAAATGCTTTAAGTTCCTCAGCGAAATACAGGACAGAGCTCCAGTCCCAAACGTTTTTACGTATTTTGGGCTCTCACAACACATCTCATGGGAACATTCTAGTTATTTAATGTGCAATGCAAATGACTGTTAAGTATTTGTAGTTAAGTAGTGGTAAGCGAAAAAGTCAGAGACAAATCCTATTCGATTCTTGGTGCTCTGCCAGTCTTTGATTCTTGCTCATTTGGCTGAAAATTTCAGGGAAGTGACTTGGCCCAATTTAGCGGTGATTAGATTTTAGCAGTGCTTCCGCGTGACCATCACTGCGAAAAGAATGACAGCGTTGTCGGAGGTTTGCAGTATCTGACTGCCTTTCTAGTTGTCTCATGTCTTTTTGCAGACAAATGAATGCACAATGGAACAACGATTTAACTATAGAGGTAAGTTGACAACTTGACACCAACTCGTTAATTGAAGAAATTAGCTGTTCTGTCGCAAGGAGACCGTGCGATGTCTTAAAAACTTAAGAGATGGAAATGTCCGTGTACATTATCAGTACACTAATTGCATAGTCACGTACTGGTACTTTACGTTAAATTCTACTTTCCTGCTGCTATGTCTGTAGTTCTGAAGAATCGTAAACTGGTACAGTAATACAACGCTTCAAAACTAGAAACATATCAGCGTAAATTTAACGCAAATTGTTCATCGTCATTGAATGACGATGAACAATTTGCGTTAAATTCACGCTCCATGTTAATCTAATTGGAATGTCAGTGAGATACTACTGTATGTATTAGCATTACCATATAATAGATAATGTTTGCACTTTTACCGACATGATGCAGACGGTTTCCTGTTCTGACAAACCATGCCACCCGTATTCTTGTGGTCAAAATATTGTTTCAAATAAAAATTAAAAAATGTGGTGTTTGAAACCTCTGCACAACTTGCATTTTGTTTCACCGCTGGCGTCGGCCAATCAGACGTTGTGCTTGTTTGTTTGTCAGCTGTCAACACACTGGACATAAAATAAAGACGAGCAACGAAGAAAGCACACATCGGCAAACTTTCACTGCGACGACCAAATGACTTCAGAGGACATCGAGTCGAGGAAACCGAAGAAGAACATTTTGGCTTCTGAGGACAAATCTCACTCAAAAAATATCTCCATGACTCTTGAGCCGCATACGCACATATTTCAAGCACCGAATCAGTTTATTATAATAGGCCGCATTGTGGGTCGTGCTTATCCGTCCCATATGGGCTCTTAACTCGAAAACAAAATATGCAGCAAAATAAACCACATGTAAAGATCCTCCACGGAAGGAGTAGGGAGTATTTGCAACTCAACAGTACAGTGTATAGCAAAGTGGTTGTCCACACAGTATGTTGGCACTAGGCTAACATATTTTTCTAGTTATAATACGACTCAGTGATTTTAACCAAATAGAAACTACTCATTGTTTTCTCCTCCACACACGGCGAGCACTTTCACCGAATGTTTATGCATTTATGTTTTTCACGGTGACTTTACAAGCGGACACCTGGACGTTGTTTTTGTATTGCTAACCCACAGCTAAAAACAGCTAGTACATAATATACTGTTCAACTTTCTATAGAATCCCAACAGAGTGTAGCAGGGGCTTCTATCCTCCCAATTCTAGAACTGAAATTGGGCTCATATTCCCACCTCCCTCCGTTTCTTATCCCTTTCTCATTTTTCTCCACACTTCTCTTCCTTATCCTTTATCCCCCTTTCTTTCACTATCTTCCCTCTCTCTCCAATTTCTCTCATCGCTTTCCCGTTTCATCCTCTCCTCCCCCTTCCTTGGGGCCACACACCCATAGTCCAGCCAGGGTGCCTAGGGGACTGCTGTATCTGGGGAGCATTATAAACTCCCCCCCAACGGTTTGTGGTGCATTTTGAGCTAACATCAGAGCTTCTGGTGACAGCTATTTTTTACTATATAGAGCCTACAACCTTAACAAAACTTTCACCCCCTATTTTTCACTAAACACAAGCTGCGCTCATCATGTATTATAGGCACAGAAGCCCCTGGAGTGTAGACACAACGTAATAGCATAGTTATCATATACTGACTTGATTTGTTAGCTATATTGTGACTCTACATTACGTTGTTGCTAAGCCAAATAGACACAATCGTTTTAAACAAACAACATAAATACCACTGTATCGCAGAGCTCTACATCATGCAGACTAATAACGATTAATTAAAAAGCAAAAAGATACATCACAACAACACAAATAATAACAAACAAAAATTCTAGCACAAAAATTCTAGCACTACACAACAGCAAAGTGCTACTGTCTATGCCCCAACAGTCGCCTGTCTCTTAGCTCTCAAATCTTATATAAAGTCACAATAAAAATTCTTGATTATTAAAAAAGTAAACATAAGTGAAACAGGGCATGCTGAGTCTGGATTTCAGCAGATAAACGAGCTGGACCAGTCTCCAAAATAGCGTTGTTGAAACGGATCAAGTCAGGTCAACAAGTGAATAACTGTTGCCCATACACAGCTCTGTTGTGCCACTGGGACTTCAAATAACACATATTATACTGATATTTCAGGTCACTAAAAATTGAAATAGCCCATATCAGTTAACTGGGACCAACGTCTATCGCATCAAAATTCTGACAACAATATGGACCACTTCCATACACATGCCATGCAAGTTTGAAGCTGCTGTTACTTACTAACATGATCAACTATCATCATCATCAACATATTCATAATAAAACTAACACACAGATAATTAAATTATTGTCGATGAATGACACATACAGCAACAGATAAAATAATTACTAGACACATAGCTTTGGTATACATGCTGCATGCCAATAACATTGAAAAAAAAATTTTACAAACACAGTGGGTCTATGGTTCCATCATTTTGTTTATTCGTGTTACAGGGTTAATACTGAGTGATAAAAAATAAAAACCATAACCGGTGGACACCTTTAACAAAATATGGAATGGAATTTAAAAGGAAAAGTGTGTCAAAAACTGATATGTTAACTCATCTCATAAAACTTCAAAAAGATTAAAAACTTCACACGTACACTAAACTAACAATCTGGGACTTCAAATAACACATAACTGCAACATATTTTTCGCAAAGCAATCGACTACTCCACAGAGAACAGGTGCTACATTATATTGAAAGAAAGCACCTCTGCCCTAAAATGCAGTAACATGCACAATATTCAACACAATGCTATAATGTATACAATGCTATCAATCACTCATATAGGCACTATGTGCAAATTTCAATGGGACCACTTTTTCTGAACACCGTGTATATACTATAACGATACAATGTACTAATGATATTTGAAGATATGTACAAAACACACAAATATTATAAAAATAATATAAAGCAGCTACCACAAAAACGTGGTAATAGGATATGCACACAATTATGTCATGCAAAAGCAGATAATATCCAACTACTCTAGATGCATACATTATGGTGCAATCACCAAAAGCTAAGGATTATTAAACTAAATGCCAAAACTACTGCTAATTAACAACAATGAAGCCATCAACAACTCCTGATACTGCACCACCCTCATTATACACTGAGGCCTAAAAAGAACACAAAAAATTTATCGATAATAACATAAAGGCGGATTATCAGATTTTAATAATTCTTGGTACAACTATTCTAGATAAAACTTGCCATCAAATGATTATTCAAGTTTCCACCTCACCCAACATATGATTCTGCACTACCTGGGGAAATTAAAACACATGAAATCAGTATTAAAATGAACAAAAAATGCCAAAAACCATCCGTGATATTACTGATAGGAACTTGGAAAAGAATAACAAGATTTTTATAGTTTTTGGTATAAACATTTCTGATATAACTAACCATTAAATGGCCGTTCAAATTCCCAGGTCACCTAACGTTTGTTGCTGCATTATCTGGTGAAACAGAACAAGTGCAACACTAGATAGAAAAAAGACGTAACAGCTATCACAGACTATTCGACAATATTTGCAGTGTTATGCAGCAGCAAGTTTATGAGACGCTGTTTAAAAATATCAATGAACTCAAAAAGCAACTGGTTGAAGTCTGACGCAGAACACCATCAACACTGCCATCAACGAATGGAGAACGTATCTCATTGCCTGTGTTTGCACAAATGGCCGATATTTCGAATATTTACTGGCAGCAGTTGCACAACTAAACAATTCGATAAGCTCTCAACCTAACTGCTATAAATTTGGAAAAAAGTGCATTATTTTGATCAAATAATGATACTGCATTGAATAAAAATGTAACATTTTGCTTGTTTTGTTTTCCCCAGGTAGTGCAGAAGCAGATGTTGGGTGAGGTGGGAAACCGAACAGCCATTTGATTGCCAGTTGTGTCATGAATATGCGTATCAAAAATTATTAAAATTGGATAACCCTTCTTCAAGTTATGGTAAAAAAAATTTTTTGCGCATTTTTATGCCTCACAGTGTAGAACCAGTGAGTGCCTCTGAAGCGAATCGACATACTAGTGCTATACAAATTCGTTTATTATTACCTCCGCCAAGGAGGTAATGTTTTTGCCAGACTTTGTTCGTTTGTTTGTCTGTCTGTGTGTGAGCAAAATAACTCATAAGTTATGGACGGATATTACTAAAATTTTTAGGGAATGTAGGGCATGGCATAAGCTACAAGTGATTAAATTTTGGGGGTGATCCGGCAGGAGTCCTGAACACTGGATCACTTTGAAATTTTCATTACCGTTGTGTTAAAAGGGGCATAAGAGAACCGCTGGCAAAGTGAATATGGTGACGCCACCTAGCGAACAACATTGCCTTGGTGGAGGTGTGCAGGCTCTGACTGCTTTCTAGTTATTATTATTATTAGCCTTAGAAACAGCACAAGGCAACATCCAACATCATATTTAACTAATGTGTATACAAAATGTAGTACAAAATGTATTCACATTTCTCTTATTTTATGTAAACCGTGTAAATGCCTGTATTACCTGTATGTGTACAATGTTTCCATTACTACAGCATTATTATGAGCAGTGATGGGCACTTTTAGCTATGCCAGTTACTAAATCCTAGTTATAATTACTCCCCAAGTAGTTTACAGCAAGCAGCTAGAAATACATTTAAAAACAGCAGTTAAAATGCAGGTACAACAATATAATTAAATATTGCTCATGACAGATTATGAATAATGACAAACTAAAATGCAGAGGAAACAACAAAGGACAGTGGATGATGATAAATGTGAGAACTGATGTGACCTGCAAGCATGAAATAGCATGTGACTAATAAATTCATCAAACTAAACCTTTTATTTTAAATATTAATTTGTTAATATTTCAGCAACCACTATGCCTGTAATTTGATGCATTTATACAGCTAATTACATACTGTTTCAACATGCACGAGTTTATTCAAAGACTGTTTACGAGACAGATGAGATGGGGTTGTGTGGAGCACCCATCTTTGACAGAACTTTGTCCAGCCAGTGCAGAGGTCCGTTGAGATGGATCTCAATCCAGCATGGAGTGCTGGTCACATCCTGGCGGTGGTACTCCGCTCCCCAGCCCTTCACAAAGCTCAGGCGTATCGTACACATCTTGGTGAGCTCAAACGTGGCCTCGTATCCCTGCGAGACGGACTGGGAGAGCAGGTGAGCAAAGTCCTGATTGTTGAAGACACGCAGGCTGCAGCCAGGCGGAATCTTACACACGGTGGTCGGGTGAAAGCCGTGATACTGATTACAGTTACGACTCTGGACAAAAACGCTCGAGTCGCTCAGGCACTCTGCATACACCTCACCACCCACGTAGTACAGATGCAGGCCTGCAACGTTCAACAAACAACAAGTAAACAATTAACTAACTGATATTTACCTCCACCAAGGAGGTTATGTTTTTGCCAGTTTGTTTGTTTGTCTGTGTGTTAGCAAGATAACTCAAAAAGTTACGGAAGGGTTTTCCTGAAATTTTGTGTGAAAGTCGGGAATGGCCAAAACTACAAGTGATTCAATTTTGGGGGTGATCCGAAAATTTGAGCTAGTGCTCACGAGACGTGCGGTTCTTGCAGATAAGGGATACCACTGCCAATATGCTATATATGGTAATGCCAAACAGCATGGCGTTGGCGGAGGTCTGCGGTCTCTTGACTGCTTTTCTAGTTTTATCTGTGGATTGCTCAAAGCAATATGTATGACCTCACCAGCCATCCCTCCGTCGTAGATAAACTGAGTATTGGTCTGCCTGGCTGGAGTTAAGGTGGGGTGGGTATATTCACCTGTGTTGAGTGACAGGTAACAGTGTCAGATCCCAGATGACAGCCGTGCAAGCACCTTTCATATTAAACCAGAAACTGGAGTAAAATAGTGGTTTTACACAAAACATAAAGAAACACAATGCGAGAATTTTACAACCACAACATCATTACTCATTTTGCAACTGCTGCTCTGACCTTTGCCAATGTGTCGACGCGTATTTTCAATGGTTGAGTTGCGACTGACATTTGACAGCAGGCCAAGACAGAATCTGTCGCTTCTGTTAGGGTCAGTATAGCCATCAACAATGACGCTAGGCGCCGATGCATGGAACACTTCACCAACGCGATTGTTTAGCTCATAGTATGCCATCGAACACCAGTTCTCTGGCTCCTGGTAGCACACTGGTTCTACAACGACAAACAAATAAACAGAATAGACAAAATTTTACTTTCAGTATATTTGCTTTAAGTCTAAAGCTATCTCAGGTTGGGATCAGTTCTTACTTCAACCCGTAGGAACTGCCACAGCAAATTTTTTACAGACCAATACCATTCCCAAGTCCACTGGCACATTTACAATAATATGTACAGCAGATATCTTCATGCCATTGCTTCCTCGTAAAGATTAGCAGTCAGCAGTCAAGTGTCTTATGAGGTTTAAGCTGCAATACAACTGCAATGCATAGCACCTGTGTGGATACACAAATCAGCAGACTCATTCACAGTGCTCAGCAACTGCACTGTAGTCACTAGTCACACTGAGGACTCAAGACTGCTACAATGCAACAAAATTAAATGGTGTTGATGGCGACCGTTTCGTGTCTTTTTATTGCAGATATAAGACTGCAGTTGTGTGAACCCCATCAGAGCAGAAATACTTCAGAAATAATTATGTCTTCATTTTTCATCATGCCGAGTTTTTACCGATGGACCAAACAGCAACACTCAGCACAGTATTAAAGGTATAGCAGACAGGCACACAGGCAGACCTGCTGGCAGTCTGGCTGGAAGCTGAACCTGATGGCTAACTGGAGCAATGTTATCAACATCCATCGGTGCAGAGCTCTGACCACTGCTGCAGCTGTTGTTGTTACCGGCAGCCACTGCAGAATTGTTCAGCATCCGATACGGAGGCGGCGGACTATCAGCTGCTCAACAATAATGCAGTGCGAGTTAATTAAACAAATATCAACATGACAAAAATACAATAAACTACAAAATAACCAATCTTCCGATTATAATAAACCAGATTTGTTATAAAAATGGAAATGTCATAAATTTCACTCCAGAATTTACTAATAAGCTAATAAGTTCATCATAATGGTAAAATGCTGTCCTTGCAGCTATGCTTACAGCAGGATAAATTTGTCATTTGTAATAATTTCGAGTTTTGTCAGCTGTGTCATGATAGTTGTATTTGTACACCTTGTTGTAATGTACTGTTAACTGGTTGTTATTCCCTGTATAGTTTATGATGTCTTAAATAAACTCCCAAGATAAAACTGTAACTAATACAGCCATATGAATTCATCAAGTTGCAGCCATTATATAGTATTTTACTGAACTGATGATGTTTCAACAACCAATGCTTCCTTCCTCAGAACAATTTTTGTTGCTGAAAAATGTCGATGCAGCAAATAATTTGTCACGACGATGAGAAAGTTGTTAAGACCCTGCATCTCACTTCACTGACTTGTCTTTGCTGAAATGGCAACAAATCAGTGAACAAAAGTTGAAATGTGAGTAAGCCACGTAGCATCATAGACTATAATGTTACAGAAATGCACTGCTGATACCAGGGAGACTGCAGCAGCTGGCTGGAGTAGACGGTTGCTGATCACGGAATCCATGTGGATAGCTGGCATTGTACGGAAGAATCGGCTCGGAAACTGGCTGATAGCTGGACGCACCGTGGAAGTGGCTTGGGTATTCACTGTAGCGTGGCACCAACACTGGAGGAAGAACTACAACCACAACAACAACAGCACACAAAATGAACAACTAAATACAAACTGTTCATTAATAGCAGACGGTCAGTCAGCCGATATTAAATAGTTACATCATGCAAAAAACATAATGACTTACATTATATCTGCTAGAGCACTGAAATACTCAGTTTGAAATTACTAATGCTCTGTGCTTTGAGGGCCAACTGCAGCATTCCATTTACCTCCCTCTATCCAAGCAAAGAAAAAAAGTTACATTTTCACCTATGTCTGTCTGTCTTTCTGCAAGATCACTCAAAAAGTTATAAGTTTTCACGAAATTTTTCACAAGGGTCGGACATGGCAGTTAATCACTGCAGTCATCAAGGCTAATCGCTTCTAAAATGCCCGACTGTTTGATCTATGTAAAGCATTTAATATGTTTCATTTTTACACGCGAGAGCTAGCTACCTATCTATAGCATGTATTAGCTATGGTAATTCTGTCCGTCTGTCTGACTGTCACGACCTGGTACCGTTTCAAGACCAGTTGAAGTAAAGACTTCGAGTTTTCACCTATGATAGCTTAGTGTCTCTAGTATTTCATGACAAAATTTCATGCCACTGGATGAAAGGGGTCCCCATGAATGAGGGGGCAAAACAGGGGGACCCGTCCTAAAAAAGACATTATTCTACCGCTATTGGCTTGTCTAACGTGAAAATGGTTGCAGATAGGCACAGACATGCTGCTTATCATAACAAGCACTGGCAACGAGCTTCTTAGAAATGTCAACAGGGATGACCTTGAATGACCTTGAACCCCCAAAATAGGGGGTTTAGTGAATTTTTCGCGATTTTGGGCTGCGACACGTATTTCAAGAGTGAATTGCGCCGAAATGGATAAAGATAAACCAAGACAACCTGCATATGAAATTTTCAGCATTGAATGTAGCTTTCAACAGTTGAAGTTCAGACCCTTTAGATTCAGAGGCCTGTGCACGCAGGTGACAAAGAGGGGCACCCTTCTAAAAAGTTGTTATTTATCCGCTGTTGTCTTGTCTAGCATGAAAATGGTTGCAGATAGACACAGACATGCTGCTTAGTTGTTGCGCAACAGTCATTACAACATACCTGGACTTTCGACACGAATGTAATGATATGGATTAATGCAAACTTCCTTCTGCTTTGCCGAGTACGGAAACTGGCAACAGTCAAGAGACCTCAACTCATGATGGCTCTGAAGATCAGGCCAGCGCCAGACTCTGCAGTAGATCACGTGAGGCAAGCCCTTGCGATGTGCAACCTGATGCAACAAGTACCACATAAATCATCATCATCATCATCGACAACCGTGGGCTCAATGCCCGTTGGTGTCTGACGCCATTCTTACTATCGCTGCCCACCGCTGCCTATCTAGGGCAGCGTGGCTTAACTCCTGCAGG
>Ga0056128_1004751_pt1 | contig 17034 bp, 6 predicted proteins | sample WorMetLIZISLAND2_FD_71113 | JGI IMG/M metagenome (GOLD analysis project Ga0056128, IMG submission 71113) | Marine gutless worms symbiont microbial communities from Max Planck institute for Marine Microbiology, Germany - Olavius geniculatus... ... | reverse complement strand
TAAATTACAGTGTTGAAATAAACTGTATATCATTGAAAGTTACTTGACAATCGCAATTGTCGGAAGTGATTAAGAAGAGAAATGTGGGCAGTCACCCATCCAAGTACTAACCCGGCTCGGCGTAGAGTAGACTAAAAAATTGCTATTCATGCATGCAGTGGCATACACAACGCTCCTAGGCCTATATTATGCCAGTCCACTACTTTGTGAAACACTTGAAATATCCGAAAACTGTAGCTTTTGGCTAACCCTATTATTCATTTAGCGGACTATCGTGTGGGCTATCTCGATTTTAATGCAAAACTAATTTACGGATTATTAATAACTAATCTTTTGGATATAGCTTATTTGATAGAAAGTTTTACAAAAACAACCTTGTGTATTTTTTTCTGTAGAGAACAGTTACGCAAATAATTCTTTGCAGCCGACTAAACTTGACTGGAGTCTGGCTATTTGGCGACACGATAGGCCTATACATGGTTTCGAAGACTGCCATCATCACTTGCAAAGTTGCTGTCGACAGTAACTGTTTTGTTTACAATAAGCAGTGAATCAGCTGATTACTACGTGGGCTACGTGACGTCATGAAATGGTAATTAACCTCGAGTGAATGGCCCACGGCCCTGGCACGTGCCCGCTGAGCCCTGCGACACCGCTGATTGGCCGATGCCGTGACCTCGTTTCACCAACACGCTCAGATCACATGTTCACACGACGCTGATTGGTCGCACCCAACGACCTACTTACTGCTGATTGGTCGCCACCGGCGCACCCACGCCAGCAGCGCGTGTCCACTGTCCGCTAAACGTAAACATAGACCGGAGATCGGAGGTTGTTTTAAGGTAATGGCAATAAGTTGCAATTTTCGCGCAAAACTAACACATGATAAACGAAAATGGACATCTCGGTCTCTCTGCAACGCGATTCTAATATGTCGGCGGTAAGGACAGTTTTTTTTATTTTGTTTTCGAATTATTCTGCTGAGTTGACTGTGCTCGGTATATGGCAGCAGTAGTAGTCCGAGCAACAGTGACGATTTTTTGGTGTAAATAGGATACTGAACGGGGCCTAAATTTTGTGTCATATAGACCGTTATCTGTCTTGAGGTTTTGTTCACCCCCCAGAGGGGGATTGCAGCTAATATTGGTTTGAAAGAGGGTATAGTAAGGAACAAAATGAGCCATCAGCTGCAGTCTGATATTAGAGCTTAAGCGAGGAAAAGCACTTTGATTATGATAGCCTGACACTTTCTGATCAACGTTGCTGTCTTTACAAGTCTTAGCTAGGAGGATCTAATCCATACATTTTTGATGCACGTCACTCGTTACTCCCAAGGACTTTAATTGTCCATTGAGATCCCTGTCCATTGGTGGCTGAAACAGTGACAGAGCAACTGGGCAACTTTGCATTGTTGATTTTTAACCTACTTTGTGTATTTACTTATATTTTGCAGTTGCTAGCAGTGAATGGTAAAGTAAGTGACGATAAATACTCTGATCATCTGACGGTACGACTTGTCTGTGGAATTTTTACATGTTGTGTTGATGATGTGAACTGTGCATGCAGGTACAGGATAAAGACAAGAGGTGCGTCTGCTCAGAGCGATGCGAGTGCCTCTGGTGTCTGGAACGCACGGCTGCTCACACTCTGTTGTCATTCTCAAACACCGATCACAAGACACATCGTGACACTGTGTCGATACATGCCAGACTTGAGTCACAGCGGCCGAACTGCCTTGATGTGAGGCGACACTGTGCCAAGCTGATGACGCCAACACCGCCACTGACACCACTGCCGACAGCTGGTAGCAGTGTCGACATCAGATGTCAGTGGTCTTGTGATGATGGAGGAGGCGCTGATGAGACTGGCTTGACTCCACAGATGAGGACATCACGACTGGCACAGGTAGGTTGGCAGATTCAAGCGGGAAATGCTTTAACACCTATTACGCTATTAATGTGCATTTCCATTTACTGGTAGTCACTGCAAACCATTTTTGAATGTATGATTGATGGCTAGTTTCTCATTTTTTGGTTAATTGTATTATTGTTTCTGCTCTTTAACTAATTCAAAGAAAAATGCTGGAGATATGATGTGGATAGTTTTATTGATTAAATGATGGTAGGATAGAATTCTGGTGTTTTTTGTACTTATTTGTTATTTGGTTGTATTTATACTTTTCATGCTTTGATGCTGTTGGTTGCTTGTAGAAAATATACCTGCCATGTAAGTACTGCTAGAAAGCAGGGTTGATAAAAATCATGATATTTTTAACAAAAATCGAAAGCATCGATTTTTTTATTTAAATCAGATTTTTTTATTCAAATTGGTTTGTTTTTTTTCAGATTTTTATTAGATTTTTAGACCATTCTATGATATCTCTGATAACCAATGTGTTATCTTTATCTGTGAGTTTGCGGATGATAGTAATTGGCCTTGATTAGAGCTTCTTTTTTTAAAAAATTACATGTGTTATTTTTTATAGCAGCCTGGCAAAGAACTACTTACAATTTTAACCTGGTGATGCATTCTAATGTTTGTGAACATTTATGGGGGTGCAATTTGGCAGACATTTAAGGCAAATAGTAGACAATGACGAAGGCCATAACATTTCTAATACTTGTAAGCATGCTGATTGCTGAAAATAACTACCAAAACAACATGAGCAAATAACACGAGTCAATGCCGAGCAGTTGGCGATGTCAACTTTGTTAAAGTGTATCAGGTTAAGCTAACTTACCAGCTCAGAAATAACCAAATATTAATGTAGTCAACAAAATAAATTAAGTTAGGAAGCACTACAGTGCACTAAGTACTCATAATAGATTGCAAACTGAAAACAGCCATCACATTTACACAAATATTTGTAGTTTTATATTCACTGATTTAAATTGCGATTTTTATTGTTGATTTAAATCATGATTTAAATCGATGATTTAAGTCACTTGATTTAAATTGCATCAACCCTGCTATAAAGGGTTACCGATACTGAGAGAACTAAGTTTCAGGACTTCAACCTAACCTGGAGTGACTGGCGAAACAATGAGTGGATTCCGCTCGTGTGTGGTTCGTGTGTAGCTTCTGCTGTCGGAGTTGCCGTGTGAAAACAGTAACCATGGCTTGCGGAAGAACTGCTCAATGCCGGCACTGCCGCTGGATCTTCGGTGTAACGGTGTGAATGGTCGACTGATGTCAACATCTCCAAGCCAGCGTGGATATAGTGTGGCGGTCTCACGTCGGTGTGCGCCGCCACTGGTACCTGCCAACACCGAACCATCGACAAGTCTGCCTCGCAGCAGTTCATCAAGCGTTGTCACGACCATGAAGCTGAACAGACGACATTCGACCGACGGCGAGACCGCTTCTGTGTCATCTGCGACCGTCGGCTTACCTTGTAAACGTTCTCGAGATGCAGTATCGGGACCTGTAGCATCCAGTCCACCGGAAAAGCTGAGCAGGGTTTCACCACATGCTCCAAAGCATACACAGCAGGCTGGTGTCAAGACTGTGGAAGGGATTACATCGGCCTCCACAGCAGCGAATAGTGGACATCTGTCTGCATCGTCATTTCAGCAGCCAGTGACTGTAGCGAGTGAAACGGCTGCACCGAGCACATTGCCTGCCAGTCCAGTGGCTCCAGTTCCTGTCAGTCCAGTCTCAGTGCCGGTGGTGTTGACAAGTGTCAACGGCATGTTGGTGCCGCTGTCATCAGGTCCGGGGGCTGCAATCATCGTGGTGAACTGTGCCGGTACGATGACCACATCGCCACCTCAGACCTCCGGTGCTGCGCGGCTTTGTCCCATCGCTCCGGCACCACCGCTGCAACCACATGTCACGAAGCAGTCAGAACCGTCGTCGGCGGCGGCGGCGGCGGCGTCCTTTGCCGCTGTTTCTACTGGTGACAGTGATGTCATAACATCACCAACGGCCCAGCGACGCACATACAGGTGCGAGGAGCCGGGATGTGGCAAGACCTACTTCAAGAACTCACATCTCAAAGTTCACCGTCGCGTTCACACAGGTCTGTTGGTCTCGAAGAAACTATCTCGTTACTTCGCTGTATTGTGAACTCAGCTGTATGGTTTATTCTAATTTTACTGCACTTTACTTGTTGTGCTCAGATGTCCATACTTCTTAGCTGTTTTTTGGATGCTTAATGCATTCGTGTTTGTTCATAGATAAGTATATGAAAAATACACTAATTTATGCATGTCGACCCAATACTTTTAATAGTTTTAGCTAATAGTTTTAATTTCTGCTGACAGCACGGCAGACGAAAAATTTGAAAGAGTTTTATTTTGCTGTATTAAGGCACTATACTATTAAATTTGTTTTTTGTGCTTCGGCTTTTTCACAAAATTAGCATATTTATAATGTACATGTCTATGAACAAACACAAACGCGTTAAGCATTAAAACGCAGCTAATATGTTTTTAGCATGTTTTGGTTTGTTTCATTCCACCATAAACGTAAGTTGTTATTGTGATGTGCCATGCATATTAATCACGCAGTCAAGTGCTTATATGCATTAACATTTTCATACATTTCATGGTGATGTGTCAGCATAGAAGTTGTTACCGTATGCTTATGCACAGCTGAAATACTAATGGCATCTATGTACTAAAATTTGAAGTCCTTAACGTAGCTCTTGGCTACTGATGTTATTGCATAACAGTAAACTAAGGTTTTTAATCACGCTTTTTTCCACAAAACAACTTGATAAGATGTGGTGGGGAATTTTCTTGATTAAGCACCGTGACAATATGCATACTGTGTGTACTGACTACCGCAGTGTTTTTCAACCTTTTTGGTGCAGCGGAACCCTACATAAGTGTGACGATCACTCACAGAACCCCATGCAATGATTTCCAGCGGCGTAGCCTATATAGGCGAGATGTGGAAGTTTCAGGGTATATGGGGACCAATGTCCCCAGCAGAGTCAAGAGGCAAAGAACCTGTGGGGCCTGAAAGCAAAGCACCCAAAAGCCGACGATAAATCAGCAGGCAAAATACTTGTTGAATTCGACCGCATTAGATAATATTATTTGGCAATTTTATTTCACTTGTAGACAGCAATACGTTATTGTATTTAAGCAAAAACACCCAACGTAAAGGTTGCCAACGGCCCAAAATTATCATTGAATCTTTTTACGTTTTACATTCACAGACAGCTCAGAGGTCTGGACCCTTAGCCAGTTACGCTAATGCGCAAGGCTTTTATATTTTACAAGCAGAATGTTTCAAGAAATAAAAGTTATTCAATAAATGGACAAACGATTTCTTAACACTACTACTATGTTAAGTGCCCAGTGTTCAATGCAAACATTTTAACACTGTTAAAAACAACAAAAATATTGCACACCGTATGCAAAAGTAGATGGCTGGAAGTGCTAATTTGGAACTGCATTCGGTGCATAGTACTTGTATGGCTTGGTCTGACGTAATTTCGTACGCCACGTTGTTTTTATTTTTCACTGACCTGCAGCGGAACCCTTAGCAGATGCTCGCGGAACCCTTGGGTTCCGTGGAACCCCGGTTGAAAATCACTGGACTACTGAGTTCTCAATATTCGTGTTTGTTTTCGTATCTGTTAGTGCTTGAGTGACTACTGTCACTGATTTTTTGTTGTATCTGCTGTTTTGTCATTTTTTAAAACCATTTATGGCTGCATTCTATTAAATGTATTCTTCATACACATGTCTGTTTGTCACATGTCTTGTTGCGTTCGTCGTGCTATGCTCACAGTCACATCTGTTATTGTATGGTGAAGGCGAGAAGCCGTTTACTTGCACGTGGTCGGACTGCCAGAAGCGCTTTGCTCGGTCGGACGAGTTGTCACGTCACCGGCGAAGCCACACAGGGGAGAAGCGATACATGTGTCGCGTCTGCTGTCGACAGTTCGTTCGCAGCGATCACCTCACGAAGCACTGTCACCGGCATGTCACCTGCAGAACTGCTGCCGCCGAGCTAACCTCTAACATCATGCCACTACAGCACTTCCTTGCTTCGGCCATAGTGGCTTAGACTCAGTGAATTTCCGCTCACTTTGACACACTTTTTAATGACAGACGGGCCAACGAACATTTGTCTTCGTGTTCCAGTGTTCAACGTGATATCTCCGGTGTTTTTTATCTTTACTAGTTTACTTGTCGTCTGTTATTTTTGTTATGTGTTTATAGTGAGTCCAACAGGTTATTTCAGGATCGTTTAGACAAAGCCATCTTGTGAACTTAGCTGTAGAAGATTTGTTTTTTAGCCAGAGACACAGAACTGACTGACATGGCTTGCTAGTTCATGTGAATTTTATGTTACGATGTACAATGATGGCTACCGGGTAACTAGTTCTTTGTTGTTCAGACTTCAAGTTTACTGATGGTATATTAATTGTACTTCATTATACTGAACCAAATGTGGACCGAATGCTATATATGGAGATAAACTGTACTGCATTGAGTGCTCTGCCATGTGTGATTATTATGCTGTTGCATTGAAGGCAGAACACTGAAAGTGTTACTCTCATGTGGCCTACTTAATTATTTTGTGCAGAGTGTGTGTCAGGAGATTTGTAATGCAGTTCATGATCTATTTATTTCTTCAACTCCTTAGTTTTTCTGACTATTTTGGAGTATTTTCCTGTGGTTGATGGTGGTTATAGCAATGAAGGAAACCTATTTCTGATAAGTTATTAATTATATGTCTTTGTTCCCAGAATGATGAAGCAGTTTTTGGAGAGGGAGCAAAGGATTGCTAATGACCGCAGGTACATTTTAAGGGTAAAGAAGAAACTATTATAAAATGGCACAGTAATGCGACAGGAGGGGGGCAGGTCAGAATCAGAGGGCCACTAAACAATGCAACAATTCTTGAACTGCTTCCAGTGTTACTGTCTAGAAATACCAATAATTAATAATAATAGGAATACCAATAATAGGAATAACTTACTAGGAATACCAGTTATATATTTTTGCAGAAACCTGTGTATTGCTTATTTCGCTGCATATAATGGCATTTTCAAAATAACGTGGAAATCATGTGGCATATGTGAAAATTAGCATTTTTCAGCATTTTGTCCAACGTTTAAGACTGTTAATATTTTTTGCATTTTGTTTGTTGATTTTGTAGCCATTATGGCCAGGGTTCCTACAGGTCAGGGAAAACCTTAAAAAGTCAGGGAATTTGTGTGGTCAGGGAAAGGTAACGGTAAAATATTATTTTTAAAAAGTTAGGGAAAATGATCTTGGATCATGCAGACTGCAGATGTCTGTGATTTTTTGCGTCTTCAAATGTTAAAAAGCAGGCAATGTTGCGGCTTCCATTGAACATCCAAAAACTTTCAGTGTTTCAGCTTCAGGGGGGCTATACCCCTTGACCCCCCAACCAGAGCCGCTGTTGTTTGCATATTGCTGCATTGATACTGTTTCATTAGTTATGATATAGTGTACCATTTCTGACATCTGTGCGATAGGGTTATTGTTTCGATAAGGTCAGGGAAATTGTCATTTTATGACTGGAAAGGTTGGGGAATTTTGCTACAGAAGACCTGTAGAAACCCTGTATAGCAGACGATTTACAGACTAGTTTGGTTAATCACTTGTGTTTTTCGTGATGCTTCACTAGCTTCTTAAAACCGTCTTGTACTTGTATGCACAGGATATAGGCCGAATATATCACCCGTATCATTTGCGCCGCATGTTTCTGTTATGCCGCATATTTGGCCAAATTCCATGTAATTGGCATCAAAAAGTGCCACATATTTTTAAAGGAAAGGTGTTGCTATAAACCGGCTTCCCTAACTTACACAACATTGCAGATTTTTGACTGGTGATAGAGCGGCAAAGTGCAGTGTGTCGATGCTGTTAATTGTATCTGCTGCCCAGACTGTTAATGTTTCTATTAGAGCTGTCAAGGCGTTAATATTTTTAACGCATTAACGCAGTGCGTTAATTTTTTTAATGCATCAATTAATGCGTAAATTAACGCACCCAGTGCCGTCGAGATGGAGAGTAGGAGATAAATTACCCCGGGCCCGAGACGTTTATGGGACCCGCCTGTATAATATAGAAAGTTAGAAAAATGAAAAAAAAGTTTTAAAAACACATATAATTTTTATTTTTTTTAAACGTATTTAGACTATTTACTATTTAACTATTACAGCATTTTTATTTTGTATATCATCTCTTGTCCATCATAGAGTCCATCATTTTGTGATCGACTCTATTGGGTTACGCTTACGCGAATTGCTTGCTTACTGTCTTTTGTCAGTTTCGTGCGTATGTTTGTATGTCTGTCTGTCTGTCTGTTCATTTGTGATTGGTGAATAAATAAATGTCTTGCCTATACGTGTCCAGTTTGGTCGTGCCTACGTAGTTTGCCGACGTGTGGAGGACGTCATTTTGCTCATACGGCCTACGTCGGCGACACGTCTCATTTGGACGTCGTGTGGCGACGTCGCGCCGACGACTTTGGACGTCATGACTGGACGTGAGGAGGACGAGCGTGCGACGTCATTTGACGACGTCGCACGCACGTCCTCCTCACGTCTTCACTTGACGTCGCCGCACGACCTCCGTTTATAATTAATGCTACTTTGCTTAAACTCATTTGTTTTACATGTATAATTGCTGTGACATAATCCTTGTATAATACAAGGATTACGCATGTGCGTTAATTTTTTTAACGCGCGTTAATTTATTAACGCATAACGTGTCAACTGTGACAGCTCTAGTTTCTATGTGAGACGTTACCAGTAGATGTGTGCTGTTCTATATACTGGGCATGGGTTAATAGCCGGGTAACTAAATTTGCTAGTCATTTTGTGTAATGCATATGGGTTTTTCAGTTACCTGATGAAATCTGCTCTGACCGATATGTTACCAATGTTTTTTCATTCATACCATTGAGCATGTGTAGTCAAAAGTTTTTTTAGCAGTCGTAGTGATAAAGACTGGTTTAAGATTGCAAGAAGTTCTAGATCTGTGTACAGATTTGCAAACAGCGAACAGTGCTAGATAGGTGAGACTAGGTTTTGACAATCTTAAGTTTTGAGTGTTAGTGTTGGCAATGAGGATTGGATTAGAGGTTAGAGGAGTTAGTGTACTATGTGGAATAACAGGCTGGAATCAATGTAAAATATTTATGTACACAAGTAATATACAACATTTGTACAGATAATTTAATGTTTAATTCAGTTTGTTTAATTGTCTCAGACTGTGTTGATTAGAGCATTGTTTTTATATGCTACGCTGATGGCTACGATGGCTCACTATGCTGCGTGTTGATAATGATAATTTAACACTGAATGTGTTAATACGGTGACTACGTATACACTGTCTGGGAAAAAAGTAAACCCATAGACATTGTACAACAGAAATGTCTAATCTGAACGAATCTAAATGAAATTTTGTACATTAATTCCCAATAAATTGCTGAAGCTATCACCGAATTTTGTTGAAAAATATTATTTCTTAGCGGGAGTTATTAATGAATATTGATAACAAATTATCTTCATTACTAAAATGGCGTTACATAAGTAAACCCCTTTGTGGTATGTACATTTGCATAACTTTAACAAACAACAATTGACTTTCACAAAATTTTAGGTCAACGATGCGTCATTTATTAGCAGTCAAAGTACCAAATTTCAGCTTAATCTGCCAACGCAAACAATAGTTACAGTGGCTTTTGTGAAGTCAACCCAAAACGTGAAGTGTCTAGTATTAAGCAACCTCACGGACAGTTTGTTTAATCCTGACTGTATCCATGGCTGCTGCAAAATTCCGCGATAAACTTTTTAGCATCATACCTTTTCTGTTGTATCAACAGTTTGGTTAAAGCACAATCGTATGCAGAAAAGACCATTTTGTTGTTGTTTAGTTGATTAGGTCAACAAACCTCACTTATGATCGAGCGACTGCAGTAGCTTACGTAGCTCCATATTGGTAATGGAGATATTTTGTTATCGATATTCAACAATTAATAACTCCGCTAAGAAATAATATTTTTAACCAAATTTGGTGATTGCTTTAGTAATTTATTTGGGATTTAGTGTACGAAAATGTATTCGTGTTTGGGGTTTACTTTTTTTCCAGACAATGTACAGGGTGCGGCAAAAAAGTAGACCCCTAAAGTTTTTCGCTTTTTTTCTGAGCGATTGTTTGGAATTTTAATTTGAAATTTTACAGATTATACGAATATTATATGATTATACAAAAGTTTTGTCTGCTTCGTTGAACACAAAACTTATGTTGTTTAGAGCACTCCAATGTATGGCTGTCAGCTGTGGTGTTCAATGTATCAGTATTTTTTCAACAAGTTACATGTTGCATATAATGGTGCATTTCGACAACTGTTACAGGAACCACGATGGTGTAGTGCTTCTAAACTTTTTGTTTTAAACAGTGTTTCAACATTACCGGAAAATATGCGGAATCACTATGGCGTTCATTGCAAATTGGTGACAATTTGCTTGTCAATGCTGTTTTGACATCGGACTTGTTTTTCAAATCACCAGTTTTTAAAAATTGGCATAGTAGTTTGTTTTAGTCTTTTTTCTTAGTTTTTGTGCTTGTGTTATAATTGTGTTTTGTGTGTTCATGGGCTTCGAGCCTGCTACTGAAGATAAATAAACAAATAAATAAAATGAAATTTATTGAAACATTCTACATCTAACTGTCAAATAAAAATTTGATTCTCTTGAAAAACGACGATGTTATAGACTTTTTAACAATGTTCTGGCTGCAACACCAATTTAGTAACATCGTTGAAACAACACAGTTAACTAATGATCAAATGCTAGAATTCCATTGTCACTGTAAATGTTCGAAGTGTCCACCGCCAGCTACAACACAAGCCTTCAGTCGCTTTGAGAAGTCTTTCACAGCTTTGTTGATAGGTCCCTGTGGCAGGTTGCCCCAGATAACCTGAAGCGCTTTCTTGAGTTCGGCAATTGTCTTCGGCTTTGTTTTAAGCTTGTAGTAAGCCTCCAACATTGCACTTCACACATGATAGTCCATTGGGTTCATATCCGGTGAATTTGGAGGCCTATGGTCTTTGTTGATGAAATCTGGACAGCTGGCCTGCAGCCAGTTCTGTGTGCTGCACGGCGTTGCGCGCTGTGTGTGCTGATGCGCCGTCCTGCTTGAAGATGAGTCCGGTGGGCCGCCGGCGATTGCTTCAAAGGAATGATAATTTCTAAACAAAATAAATTACTGTTTATTAAGATGTTATTGTTACGTCATCGGCAGTAACATGGTAACCAGTTTTTGAAAATTAACTAGCATTTTAGCTTAAACATTTTTAATGCTGAAAAGGCGGTCATGTTAAAAGGTCTATAACTTCATCGTTTTGCAACAGAATCACATTTCATTTGGCAGTTAGGTGTAGGATGTTTCAATAAATAATCCTGTACAGTTTCAAATTAAGATACCAAACGGTTGCTGAGAAAACAGCGAAAAACTTTAGGGGTCTACTTTTTTGCAGCAACATGTATATGTTTATTGATTGACATACAGTACTTCATATTTTACTAACATTAATTAGTAGTATGTAGTGCTTATTTTGTTAAATTGTACTTGATTGACTGTTACACATGTACGTCAATGATTTGTTTTTCTCATTAAATTACCAGTTGCCATCTGTTTCCGTAAATTGTTTATCAGTGTTTAACAGCACTTTACGTAGGCTGCCATGTCTCCAGCGAAGTATGGGTAGGAACTTTTGTAAAAATTGCCCGATTCAAGCTACTGTAAGCCCTGTCACTAGCATTTAAGTTTAAGTTTGACATCTTTCAGTGCTTCCTTCTTTTCGGTCTTTTGAGCACGTGGTGCCATAGCCGTTATCAAGTCTGCTTGTATATAATATAAACTGAAGTACAGGCCTAATTACTGAGCATTCTGCATTTCAGTGCCTTTACGGCGAGCACAAGACATTTTGTGTCAATATTTTCAGCAGCTTATGTGTCATGCAAATGTGGTTGTGTTTTATTGATTTTTCAAGCGAGAAAACCCTAACCGAGGGGGAGGCGGGTAATTCAACCTGTGGCCCAGGCTATACGCTGAGTCATCTGGCCAACCCAGTGGCGTCATCGGTTAAAACGGTTTGGACAGAAAGTTGCAATTTTCCCAGAGACAGCTGCAAATTTCATGCAGAGGAGAAATGGTTGCTGAAAATGTTAATTTTGCCAGTAACTCTTCATAAATGGAGGATTTCATCTCCACATATTGTATTTTTGGAATACAGTGTAGTCCAACAAGAAGAAAATTTTGTGACAATCTAAAATATTGGTGCGCATTTAAGCCGGCTAACAAGCCAAAAAGAGCTGTAAGGGAGCCATAAAAGTTTGAAGCCACGACTTTTGGGTCTAGAAAATCAACCTTTCAGGGAGTTGGTTCAATATACGAGTTTCTCACGAAAAATCCTATTTCATACAGAGATGTGCACAAGAGCTTGTTTGCAACGGCTGTGCAACAATATATAAATAGTGACTGGCTTGGAGATCATCATTGAAAATTTTTTGCCAGAGGTTCGTAAAATGTTTCCTCAACGCCGAGGGAAACATTTTACGAATCGAGGGCAAAAAATTTTCAATAATAATCGATGATGCCAGTCACTATTTGTTTTGTTATACCTCATAACCAGAACAAAAAAAATTAAACAAAAATTATTTCAACAAAAAAGCTGTGACAACTTCAATGTCTGCTGCTCAATGTTGCCCGCATGGGCAACATTGGGTATTTGTAAACGTCACGTGATGCGATTTGAACCAATCGTATGCAGGTATTTTGCGTTGAGGTATAACAATAAGCACTGACCACCAGCATCAGCTGTAGAACACTGTTACAACGTCAACGTTATAATAGCCTACATAATGTTGTTACTGTACATATAGGTCAACATGTAGCTTGCTGGCGTCCTGTGTCGGTTGTCGCGCTCTAGTCTCAATCACTGGACAAAGTACGAACGAACTAGGTTCTGCGTGTAGGCAGTCATCAGAATAACTAAGTTTTAACACTTTACTTTTGTACGCTTTTGTTGTACTCACTGAATCAGCTAAGTGGACAATGTTTTGAATTTTGAAAGTTTTTGGTGTTCTAGAAAAAAACTAGAACTGACTGAAGTAATTTGACAGAAGACGCAATCGGTGTGACAATTTCCACTTCATCCTTCTCGTTCGCATTCGACACGTGGCAGCATAGGACTGGCGGTTTAGCTGAAATTTGTATTTACACTGTGTCTCAAAAAAACATACCCGACATTTCGACTGTAACTTGAAAACCAATTACCGGATTTTGATAATTTTTGGTACGAATATTCCTGACACAACTTGCCATCAAACGACTGTTCAGTTGCCCACCTCATCCAATGTATGCTTCTGCACTACCTAGGGAAATCAGATCAAGCGAAATATGTGTTGAAATAAATAGAACACGTGAAAAAACATCCCCGACATTATCGATCGTAACTTGAAGAAAGATTAGCAGATTTTAATAATTTTGGCAGAAATATTTTTAACACCACTGGCTATTAAATAAGTGCTTTAGTTTCCATTTCACCCAACGTCTCATTTTGCACTACCTGGGGAAATCAAACCAAGCATAATACGTGTTAGAATGAATGCAAAAGACGTCTATAAATTCTATCTGTGATAATCTGAGCCCCAACAGCCGGTCTGTTACAAGGTTTGACTGTCATGCAGCAGTGTGTCTACTAGATAAAGTTTAAGATGTTTGCAAAGTCAAGAAGCGACTGGTAGAGCCTGGATTAGTCTGGAGCAGAACATTATCGATAGTGCTGTCAATGAATGGAGAAAGCGTTTCCATGCCTGTGTTCGCATAGTGGGCCAACACTTCGAACAGTTTTACTGCAGGCAGTTAAAAATGGACAACTGGATGAAATGTCAGCCATGTCAGAAATGTGAACAAAATGTGTTTTATGCATTATGTTAATTAAACAATTCTATCGCATTGGATAAAAAAGTGATATTTCGCTGGTTATGTTTTCCCCAGGTAGTGCAGAAACAAATATTAGGTGAAGTGGGAAACTAAATGGTCATTTGATGGCTAGTTGTGTCAAGTATATTCGTACCAAAAATTATTAAAATCTGATAATTGGTTTTCAAGTTACAGTCGAAAATGTCGGGATGTTTTTTTGAGACACAGTGTACGTTTTGGCTAGGGAGGAGGTTCGATTTCTAAATCTTCCCTTTCATATGGAGGGTCTGAGACCCCCATATAACACAATGTGCAGTTGTACCCCACAATAAGTGTAGGCCTACCTGCCAAATAACATCTAAATGGGTCGAACGGTTTTTAGCAGAGTGCTGTAAATGTGACAGAGACCACGCTATATGCAAAAATGTGGATGAATAGACGGAATTGCGCTTTAAAAGCATAGAGTTATGCGACATCGGCGTGATGGACACCTGTCACTGGGCTGATGCACTGGCTGCTGCTGCTGTTGCTGCTGCTGCCCTCATCCTTTGTCATCGTCTCCATTCAACCGTCACCGCCATATTCAAGCTCACCTCACATCTCGTCGAATCTGAACGAAAAACAGTTGTTATGACTTAATGAAACTAAAACAATATCATCGAATGGCATTGAACTGGAAAATTCGGTTTAATTTACACGTGTAATTTTTGCTAGATCTACACGATGTTTTGTATCAGTGATTTTTGCTAAATTGAACTGCAAAAGTAGGTTATTCAGTCGAGATTACACGTTAACAAACGTTTGCAAAATGTGTATTTTGCATTTATGCGCGTGGCACAATACGCTACGTGCAAAACTTGGTTTGTTTGAATGTTTCTTTAAAGCCCGTGCGAGTTTTTGAAGGCCAAAAATAGCCTGTTGAAAATTGGAATCTGCGGTCTGAAACTTTTTGGCACAGCAAACAGGATTCACTGCAGCAGAAAGCAGCCAAAACTGTAGACCGCTTCCGCTTTATCTGGAGGCAATACATTGCCGCTAACTGACTTATTGCGAACTATTCGCCATAACGCAACAAAGTGTACAAGAATGTACCGTAGCCTACACAAAAACACGAACGTTAATAGGCCGATACGAGTAAGGGCAAAAATATTTCGAAAGAAAATAATAGTATTGCCTAAATCTGAACAAATAAAACAAAACTGCTTTAATCTGCTACGCTAAATTCTCTAACTATAACATTAATAGGCCTACTGATAGGCATTTTAAGCGCAGCAAACACTGTTTAAACAGCTAAATTTTGTTAAATCTTAGAAGCCAAAACATTTATCAGTTTGGCGTCAGTTATTCAGGGCAGGATCAATAGTATTTCAAACGGTTGACTGTCGTTGTGAGTGGACGCTAAGTGAAAGGCATGGCTGTGCTGCACACAAAGCGCTTTGGCGACGGCTGCCGTGGCATAATGAGCCGCCGCAGTGGCTGGGCGCCTCTGCTGCACGCGCCACTTGTTTCTCTCTTCCCTCATCCACTCTACGCCCCTCCCTTCCCTGCTTTTCTCCATCTCGCACCGACACCCACTACCCCACCCCCTCAGTCGCCGTATCTGTCTGGTTTAAATGCCACGCGCGGCGTCGGCGACGTCTTTTGTTGGACCGCTCGCTCGGCCAGATTTAAATCGACAACCAACGCGCACAGATCGACAGCGCTTGCTTTGTCGTGTTTTTAAAACTTTCTGCGTTTGTTTCCGTATATGGCAATAATAGCTGCTCAACTCGGCTGCGTAGACATGATCAGGTATGTACATACATCGACGTTTTTTGGCAAATAGGCCTACACACTTAGGCCTACTGAAATTAAAAATAGAGATCAACAAAATTTACGGAATAATAACTTGCGAGAAAACTTGACATTTTGTAAAGACACTAAAAACTCCTAATGAAATGATTATTTTCGTCAATTTTTGTCAGTGCAGTAGTGGTGTATTTGTTTTTAGTTTTTTTTTCATTAATATTACGTTCTGTTCGGTAGGCTAACTTCGATCCCATTTATGGTCAAACTCCGTTTGGACTTTCTCTGAGCTAGCGTTAAATTTTTACTTTAGTACCAATTGATAATTTCACACATAGTCTCTCCAGTAGCTTATAAACATTTTATTCGTTTATCGGCTATGCAGTGTGAGGTAATGTTAAAACTGATTTATAATTGTTTAATTAATTTGTTATTTTATTTAAAATGTTTAACGCCAGATATACACTGTGTCTCAAAAAATGTCTCACTTTTTTATTGTCCATATCTTTCCTAAATTTTAACCGATTTTCAAAATTTTTTCACTGACGCATTCTGTAAAAAATTAGCAATAAATTGATTACTGAACATCCCACCCAACATTAACTGTGTCGCTACACTACCTCGTGAAATATAAATGCACGAAAAACTAACAATAATAGACAGCAAGCATGTTGGTAAACAAAATATACTTCCGACCAAAAATGCAGTGAATTATCTGAACGATGCTATACTTTGATCCGTTTATTGTGATATCTGGCATGTTGAATGATATGTTTGTTTCTGGCCTTTATAGTTTAGTAAGGCTATCATTTCATCCATAGTGGTCACATTCTTTTCAGTACCTGCAACCTGCATGCTTCAGTCTACCTGTCTTGTGCTTCTGGTCGGTGCTGCTTGTTTCTCAAATCTGTGTTAATACCATTTCTAGTTTTTCCTTGTTGCAGTTTATCTTCAAAAAATGTTGCCATTAGTCTTCGAACACTGTAATTTTGAACCGATATGAGTTCTTAATCAGAGCCTTGTCTTCAGTGCTACATGACATATTACATCAGCGGTATATCGTCACTGCATTAAAAGTTATTATTTAGGAAAATATCGTTTGATTTTGTTTACAAACATCAGAAATGTATGCAAAACTAAAGATAATTTAATTTTCGTGTGAAAGTTAATAATATTGCTTTAGAAAAAAATTTACGTACGTACGTAAAGTCCTTCCCGAGCCTTACGGCCCATAGGGCGGCGCTGATCTCCGTTTCCTAAGGCCCTCAGCCAGACACCAGTTTTTACACTGCGAGACCACGGATACGGGGCCAGTGTATCG
>Ga0056128_1004750_pt1 | contig 17035 bp, 12 predicted proteins | sample WorMetLIZISLAND2_FD_71113 | JGI IMG/M metagenome (GOLD analysis project Ga0056128, IMG submission 71113) | Marine gutless worms symbiont microbial communities from Max Planck institute for Marine Microbiology, Germany - Olavius geniculatus... ... | reverse complement strand
ACCGCCTAGGTCAACTCAGCCTTCCATCCCTCCGGGGTAGGTAAATCGAGTACCGGCCTATCTGGCTGGGGTTAAGGCGGAGCGCGTTCACCTCTGTCGGGTGGCAGGTAACACTGTGTGTGATCCCATATGACAAGTGACACTCCGTAGCTCTGAGATGGGTTCGCTCATTAAGAGCTATATGCGACCTTTATATGCGACCTTTATATGACTGTAATGGGCCTACAATGACAATTAAGGGCCGTTTGTAGGTGAAAATTTTATACATAGGCGTGTTTTTGAATGCCAAAAAAGGTTGACTGCGCATGCCCCGTGTCACGTGACCTGTAAGCAGAAATCATTGCTGCGATGTTATTCTGGAAACTAAAAAAGTCGTATGGGGTCGGCGATGATGCCGCAGGATTGGGCGTTGTTGCCCAGTTCCTGTCTAGTAAGCATTCCTTTGCCGGTATCTGCAAACTGTAACAGTTCGGAGCAATTATCTGTATTTTTACACACCAGCAAACACGGAAGATAAAGCTGAGCGTTGCATGACGTCACTGATAGCGAGCGATGCTGTGCATGTCTTAGGGGCGTGTCATAGGCTATGCGTTGAGTCGAATGGAATGTTTTACGCGAACATAATTTTTCAACTTGATAATATTTCAAAGGGTCCGGGCCCCCATCCATGATGGCACGACACCGCTGCGTACGTTGCGTTGCGTTGCCTCCGTTGCGTCGTGTGCGTTATACCCCGCTTACACGATCGAGCAAACATTGAGCTAGCTTGACGAGCTATGGTAATTAGCATGCTAATTAGAAGGGCGGGCGGGTTGTAATTGGAAGACCTATATAACACGTGATCAGCTGTGGACTAAGCCTAGGCCTACATTTGAGCCAGGGGCGGGGTTCTATCAGGCCTGCTTGATGTTTGCTCGATATTTGCTCGATGTCTGCTCGATGTTTGTTTGATGCTTGCTGGATGTCTGCTCGATGTTGCTCGATCGTGTAAACGGGATATTACGTTGCTTTACCTGGCAGACGGAGAATCCTCCGTACGGGCTGAAGTAGCAGGGCTGGTGGGACTGGAAGGCGGTTTTGCGGATCTCATCACAGCTAGGAGGCTGTCGACAGAGTCTGAGCAGCGGCACGAGTTCGACCTGCAGACACTTGCGTACCGAGTTGATCCACGTCTCTGCAGGCGCCGACAACTCAGCCGTGCTCGAGTGCAACTCACAGAACCGAGCTCCATAGCTCACCGCGTACTCTGCCTGCACATGACAGCACTGGCGTAACCACAGAAAAGGGGTGGGGGCATTGGGGGCACGTGCCCGCCGCCCCTAGAAGCCTATTCAGTTACTCAGAATTGTGTGAAAAATACACAAAACACTTCGTTTTCAAACACAAAAACATTTTGGGGAGGGCGCAGAGCCCATTCTCCAGACCTTCTACCCGGTGGGGAAGGATCAAGTCCCCCCGTACATCTGTGACACAGTGCCGTTTAAGTCAACATATCACTATTAGTAGAGCTGCAAAAAACGATTAATCTCACAATAATAATTAAACAAATTTTTGAAAATTGGTCAGAAAATTTAATCGTTAAAATTTCGATACTTAGGACCCATCGTGAGCAAGAAAAATAAAAACGTGGAAGAAAAACGTCATCACAGGAATGACAGAAAAAAAGAAGTAGATCTCAGAAGAGCATGGTCTGCCGTGCCGTCAATGTTTGCGCCAACAAATCCACGTCACGTCGACGAGGACGAAAATTTCGATTAAAGTGACGTCAATAAAACAAGCCTAAAGTAGTTGCTACACGTTACGAGTGCTTATGTGTCCTGGTTTCGGCTTCACAGCCGTCTACAGCTTTATAGCCGTTACCTGTAACCTTATGGTTACATTCGGGGACGCGCATTGGGCCGAGCTGATACGGCCTCAGCGCTGGGCAGATGTAGCAGCCTGCCCACCCCGGAGGTAAGGTAAGGTAAGATACAATAACGTCGTGACAAGCATCTGCAATCATCTCAATCATCTGTTATCTGAGAAAAATCAACAATATAAGACACTTAATAACTGGTGTGTTTCAGTACCTATGTGACAGCTTATAACTCAATAACAAAAATTTGCTAAACAAGTAAGATCATTTTCCTTGGCAATTACTGGTCTACCTCTTTCTCTTAGCTTTTAATCAAAATTAACCAGTAATAAATCGTCAACAGGGCAGGAGTGGCCCGCGCGCAAATTTTCACTTCAAAAGGTCATAGATCATGGTTAAGGTACGGTTGCGCAATGCAGTGTATATCTAGCCGAAAGACCGCACATTATGCCGGCACCGGGACGACATCTTCTATAGTTCCGTGAAAAACAACATCATGCACTTGCCTGGTGTCCGATGCAGGGGTAACGTGCTGCCAGACAGCGGCTGTACCACGAGCAATCAGTACCGTCGGGACTGTAACAGTCTGCTGGCAGGATTGATCCAACTTGAGGCAAAGGTTCTCCCTCCACACATGAACAACCCTCGTACACCTACACATTACACGCAGAGACGTATCAGTCGTTTAGCCTTGGGGTTTCTGGTTCATAGTTGTTATTAACCTAGCATCCGAAGCGAGCCAAACTTGTAGGGCCTACAGTGAACAAACATGGTGATGATTTTAATTTCAAGTTAGACCTATAGGTTTCAACACGCTGTACGGTGTGTAATGCCAGTTTAGGCCAACGAGGCATAATACACAGTAAACCGTGTTGAAACGCGCTAATATCATGGCCGTGATCTACGGCGTGTTCTGCCGCGACGCACGTGTAGCGGTGTGACATACTATCAGTCGTCATGCCTAAGCGAAGTGACACTATGGGCACTTGTAACACCCCAGACAGTGTTGTAAGTTAGGCGACAAAAAAGCATAAAATAGAAGGCAGTAGGCCTACAGAGGAGCAAGACCCGCAATGTAGGCTATCATATTAAATCAGCTGCACTAAGCCGATTAGGTTTATTTACGACGGTGTTTTTTTACATTTTGTTTTCATTTTACTAATAATCTGGGATTAATGGCAACAGAAGTACATAATATCGCGATCATCACGTACGGGTCCTTCGGCGATGTTGAATGTTTCAATCATGCACTGGTAGTAGCAGTAGGTGGCGTTGTCGCGACAGATGTGTCGACCGCCGGACTTTTGTATGATGTAGGCGTTGGTCAGACACGTGCCGCACTGGTGCTGCGAGTAGAAGGGCAGACCGAGGAAACATTCGGTCACCCCGGCTGGACCGGTCTGCCGGTCACAGTCAGAGTCCACCAGTGGGATGAACAATGACAGAAATAGTGTCAACATCCGCGGTCCGATTAACAGCTTCATTCTTGCTAGGTTATTCCTAGATGTACAACAAGTACGTTTACGTTTCAACACGGTTTATTCTACACCGTGTTCTAAAATTAGCGACACCCTTTGCTTCAAACACACCTAAAATTCAGTTTGCAGTTCATGGATTTCGAAGAAATATAGTACACCGCACTATCTTAACATCGTGATACCTACTCTGGTGTCTCTATCTTACTGCGTGTTCTCAGTGTGACGTCATTATGCCGCCGGAAGAGTTTGTTCTTCACAAACGAGTACGCAGTACAAGCTTATACCACTTTAGACAGTGTTGTGGCATACTTAAACCACGTTCAGATCGCATAGACTACATTGTCGTTTGCTTGATGATGCGCGACTGCAGCCGCAAATTGTGAAGACAGTATCAGTGCAAGATGAGTGTGGTTACGTTTTATCACGGTCTAGAGTGAATTACGCCAGTGTAGCGAGGCATTTATAAATACAATATGAGCGCGTTGAAGCCTGCTGATTTCATGACAGTAGGCCTAAGTTCGATTTCACTGGACATTGTCAATATGGCCTACATGCCCGCGATGATTAGACCTATGTCACGTGATTGTACGAGTGACCGTGAAGCTCAACTCGTATATGGGTGAAGCTTGTACGAGCCGTAAACCGCAACCCGGACTTTACTCGTATTGATGTAGCTCTGCGAACGCAGCCTCAATATCACGGTCATGAAATCAGCAAATTTCAACACGCACGGAATGTAGGCCAATTAAGATAGTTATATTATGCAAGTATTTTACGCAGTGAGAGATGAAAAAAACAAACCCTGGGCCATAAAATGGTGATCAGTTTGTTAAAACGCAACTTAACAGTGTACAGCAAATAAGCCATTAGAGTATGAAATATTCGGTAAATGTGAGGAAAAAATGTGCCTTCGGCGCATTTACCAAAATATCAAATTAGATCCAAACACACCTATAATTCAGTTTGCAGTTAATGGATTTCAACGAAATATCGTACACCGCACTATCTTAACATCGTGATTACCTATTATTATGATGTCTCTATTTTGTTATCGCGTAGCAGTTGAAAATTATTATTTAATACGCGTTTTGCAATCGCAAAAACCAGAGATTGAACTTGTGATTCATTAAAGCCGCTAGCATCTCGTGATACTGGTAGTTCAAAACTTCAAATTACAGGCAGTTCTATGTGGCTATACGCTATGTACGGATGAGTTTTGAGCTTACACAGTTATGACAGTCGCCGTCTAATGCCGTGTCTACACGCACCGATTTTCTCGTCCGAGGTGTCGTTCGAGCTTCTCGTACGAAGAAATCAGACACATCGGACGACATGTCGGAGGACGTGTCCTATTTACTAGTCCGAGGTTTTTAAGTCTCGGAAGACTCAACGACGTCGGACAACACCTCGGACGAGAAAATCGGTGCGTGTAGCCACGGCATAAGACTAACATTGTTATCTTTTTCAGTCATTCATCAATATCATTACAGTAATTCTCTTACCTCGATGGCGTTCTGTTACTTCGCGGCAGTAACGTCGTAGGCCTAATAGCTGACCGAGTCAATATCCTGTCTTCCTTATGTCGACAACCAATCCGTGTTCGTACACTAGGCTATACGGAACACTATACAGTCGCTGATCGTATAGCGATATGGCAGCATGATGGTTCTCGCGGTCCTTTCGTCGTCTGCTGGTCGTGAACGGCAGAGCTAGGAAGGTGAAGGTTGCGGTCTGTGGGACGAACAGAGGGGTCGCGCAGAACGCTGAACGCTGCTCGGTCCGTTCCGAGTTCTAGTGCGGGGCTCCAGCAGCCAGCTGGGCGCCATTTACTCCTCGTTCATCACTTTCTTGCCGACTAACTGATGGGCCAGTTTAAAACGAGAGAAAAACGCCATCTTCTGATTCGGACTATGAACTATGCGGTACTGGCTAAACGTATAGGTCTAATATAAGACACTGTAATGCAGCGAGGGTGTAATCAGGCTTCAACATGGAGTTGTTTCCGAGTACTCCGGGCGTTACTTTCTGTAGACAAAATAAGCATTTTCTGCATTTTGCTAAAAATCCATATTAATGACAAGCAATTTCAGCTCTCTGTCAACCAGAAATGTTAGGCTTGACTTTGCGCTAAGAACATAGGCTTTATTGCGTGATATAATTACGATTTTCTTTAATCTGCAGCGTGCGTTTTAAATAAGACATTAAACCGCCATATATATTGTCATACCCAGAAATACAATCCAATGCCGTGACATGCCGACATAGTAGTAAGATTATTTTAGATCTAAAATAACCGCTCTAGTCAATGATGTTAAAGATCTCGGCCTTCGCCCTTTCCTTGTACCGTGTGCCTTTGTTAACACCACTGTCGTCGACGGAATAGTCATTTAAAACGTTCAACAAATTTCAACAGCCGCGCATCTCTGACGCCAGAACTCGGGTCTGCTGGTTGCTACCCACGCAACGCGGTGGGGCAAACAAGTTTTCTGGCGACCTGAGGCAAGTTCAGCGGCGGCAGCAGCAGCACTTAACGGCAAACCCAGGAGGACAGGCTACCGTTTACCATTTGCCTCCGCAGCCTCCCCAGCAGCAGCAGCCGAGAAACTTCGACATCCGGCAATCCTCGCGCATTGTATAGAAGAAGGATACATCATCAGGGCGTTCGGCTCGGACACGGCCGGGTGATTTATGACAAAAGATATTCCGACTGAGTAGATAGCTCTTGCCTCGGCGAAGTGCTGCGGCGTGTAAACAACTGGGTTATGGTACACGGCACTGTAATGCAGTACAGTATTCTTGGATCAATGCGAACATTCTTTCATTATAATTCTTTATAACGGATAATTATGGTTGACGTTTTTATCGTGCCAAAAGCTAATGTCCCCCAAGAAATTTAACTTGCGGTCTTTTTTCTTTTCTTTTTAATATTTTTACAAACGCACTTTTTGGTTGTTTACGGTCGCTACAACTTTATAGCCTCTGTAACTCTAGCAATAATTCTGCTGCGCGGGGCCCTGCATTGCGTAACTGTTGCCGTAGTTAAGAAGTTTCCGTCTACGAAGTCAATAATTGATCGTCTCTAGATTTTTACTTCTGTGTCTTAAGTAAACAAAATTTTAGTCTCGTACGAGCTTGTTTATCTTTGCGGAATTTATGTCATATTTCACTTCAGTATGACCTATAGGTCCTACGGGTGCAGCGCGTTATGTCATTGTGCCCAGACCGTAGGTCACCGTAGTAGGCCTACCACAGTGATAAAAACATACACTGTGTTTCATAAAAAACCGGACCCTGAAACTTCTTGTTATAACTTCAAGAAAACGGCTTTAATATCGAAAAAATGTTCGTACTTAAGTTATAGTAAATGTTCAAAATGTTGTCCTTTGGCCTTGACGCAGGCTTTGAGTCGTTTCCTCCACTGGCCAATGGCCTCGTCCACAATCGTCTGTTCCAAGTCAGCCCAGACCTTAACAAGTCGCTGCTTCAGTTCAGCCAGATCACAAATCGGTTTCATTCGGCCCATGCCAAACTTTTCAAGCACAATGAATCCACAACTGAATGGCAGTGCACTGTGTAAAAAATAATTTTAGGCGAACTTATTTTGATAAATTTATGCTGACCTGCCTTAGGGATCCGTTTTTTTCTGAAACACAGTGTAGTACACCCGTACATGTCGCGACGATTGACTAGACACGTTATCTCGTTCAAGACAGACTCATTGACCCTATTTTGACTTTCGTCGGCCTATCTGAAACCGGAACGAAACGGAAACACATTTACGGTAGTTTCAAGTTCGAACAAAGGCACGAATACAAGGCGTAACAAAAAACCCAGCTGTTGCTACAATAGCCGACTGTACTGGTTGTCAGTTACCTTGAAGGTCATCCAAGGTAGATGATTTTCATCTCATCTAAAAGGGCATGTGCCACTTTCTATTAGTGATTAATGATAATCTCGGCTTTATCTCTCACCGTTTTCGAGATATGGCCACTAATAGCTTGAAACTTTTCACTGCTAAAACCATACCAATAGTTCGACCGTTACTTAAGTACGGTCGGCTAATAAACTATAAGAGCCCAGAAAACGCATCAGAAGAGAACTGATTTTTTGGGCCGACCGTTAACTTTAGCTAGGCTTGGTCTGCCTTAAGGCACGACCTGTCTGTCTGTCATCTGTCACTGGTGTATCATGACTAAACGGTAAATTGTACCGGAAATTTTTTTGCGCAAGTAATAAGCCAGGTGTGGTGGTTTGGCGGCTGCAAAATTTTAGCGATACAGTGCAAGGGTAAAATGTTTAGATTTGGAGTTAAATAAAAGGAAAAGTAGAAAAAATGAAAAATTAGCCATATCTCAAAAACTGTGAGAGATGCGGCCAAGCTTGCTATAAATCACTAATAGGAGTCGCATAAACCGTTTCACATGACACGAAAATTATTTGCTGGCCTTTTAACACCCGCGTACCGTCGGTTTTTTTTCTAGAGACAGCTGGGCTACTTGTTTAGTTTTAGATCACAAAAACATAAATTTAGAACTGCGCAAACTCGTTTAGAACTGCATATTTTTTGTAAAACTGTGCCGCAAAAAATCCCCGCGTTGCTTTTTGCTTTTCCGGTTTCGTGTTTTCGTCCACAAGGTGACATTGCCTATGTTACCGTGTGACACAATTATTGCCACAACACGAAAATAATATCGGTCGATCGCCGACGCAGTAGGCCTATCAACCAATCATTTAGTCAATCAACCAAAACATATTTATATAGCGTTATAATGTCGCGAACAAATAAAAGGTGCATAATGGCAGAGACTATGCTGAGTGTTCATGTTTACAGTACGCAATGTCAAACAGTACAGTTTTTAAACAACGCTTTAAAATGCTGAGAAGTTTGGCGGATCTACGGATAGGCCTATACGACAATGGTTTCCAAACAGAATATGCGGCCGTTCGTATATGGCCTTTGTTACCGGCGGTACTGCGGGTCTAAGTGTCGTATTTACGTAACATGTCAACCAGCAGTGAATTTATTCTGTCTTTTGCGCGCCTAAAGCCCTAAACGATTTCTGTGCTTTTCGTTGCAGTCCGGTGAAAAAGTAGGCCCTATAGGGACGGGGATGAGTCAAACTTAACGCGAAGCAATTGATGTAGTAGGCTTAATTGCTACATCATTGCTTCGCTTTAAGTTGATTTAAGTAACTAAATAAATAAGCAAAAATAGTTCAAAAGTTAAAAAGGTTAAATGTGGTGTATAAAAACCTATCTCAAAGCTACAGAGCGTTACCTGTCGTATGGGATCACACAGTGTTAGGCTTACCTGCCACCCGACATAGGTAAACGCATCCCGCCTTAACCACAGCCTGATAGACCGGTACTCGATTTACCTACCCAGAGGGATGGAAGGCTGAGTTGACCTAGGCGCTAGGCGACTGGTTACATATTAAAATGGTTTAACTGTCCGCAGGCAATCACCCATCTAATTATTAGCACGCGGCTTGGTGTAGAGCAAAACAGTTAAATGCATTACGTCAAACGCACGAATACATGCATACAGCAAAAGATTTCTTTCAGACGGAATGATTGTTTTGTTGATTGACTTGCAGAGAGCCGGGACTACTGTCTACACGAGAAATTCAACGCCACCTGTCGTCCAGGTAGCGTACTGCTGATGACCTCTGCCGTGTACGGGCGGATGCGCATAGGCCGGTGCATAGACGGTGACTACAACATCGGCTGTGCGACTGATGTGCTGAGGTACTTCGACAGTCAGTGCACAACCAGACGCAGTTGCGAAGTCGACGTCAGGAACCTGGTTGATCTCCACCCGTGCCAACGAGACTTTATGTCCTACCTTGAAGCTTCTTACCGATGCGTTCAAAGTGTGTTAGAAATTTGTTGGCTTCTTATTCTTTTACAAATTATAGCGTTTTCTACATCTTTTAATCGTGGTTTCTGCTGAAGATAGCGGAGGATAAAGCACAACTGTGATTGGCGGAGATAAATCACTGACTGATTTCTGCTATTCAACTTTACGCTGTCTTAGTTTTACAACTATAACGGTTTAGTTAGCCAAATGTAACAGAACATAATGGTGTTGTATGCTTTCATAAATTGTACAAATTCATAAAAATACAACTTTTTATTTTGACACAAATTGTTGACGTTTTGGCACTGTAGACTGGCGGACAACAATTTGTGTCCAAATTAAAAGTTTTTTTGATGGATTTGTATAACTTACTAAATTAAATTTTAACTTATGAGTCTATTCAAAGATTTTGCATGGTTGTACTTGCAGTATCGCTAGCGGACGCTCAGACCTGCGTCAAACAGGGTGAACATCGTATCGACGTAGGGAGATCGTTTGGTCATCTATTTTACGCGCGTACCATTGATCAGACGTCTACAGTCGCTGCCGGTCCATCAAGTCCGCTTCCAGCCAGTTACTTTACTTCCGTCCCAACGTCTTCTTCTCCAGGGTCTCAAGGTCTGGATTCGTTTATTTCAAAGTTTTTGGCACTAGGCTTATACTTTGAAGTTTGAACATAATATTTAAGTAATTAAGTAGTTTGACGATACGTGTATGCCAAAAAGGGATAGTTAAAATATTAAAATATCTGCGAAGTTTTCAAAAATAGAAAACGCGTATCATACGTCATCATTTTTAAATAAAATAACACGCGTATTTTCCAATGAATAAAATACGTTTGATACATATTCTCGAACATTATAAGTAAGTAAATGAGTAACCTCCAATGTTTTTGAGTACAGTTGTGTAAGTGCTGTTTTAGTCATGCTGTTCTTCTGTTGTTGTTTAATTTTACACTTTACTGTGTACTTTTATCGCTGTGTTGAAAAGAATGTCGTGGAAAACAAATCGCACAGCTACAAAGAGTAGACTGCCATGGGAGAGTACACAATTTTATCAGCCACTCGGCACAGGTGAACACGTCCGGCTTAACTCTAGCCATGCAGCCCGATACTTGATTTACTTACTTTTAAGGGATGGAAGGCTGAGTTGATCTTAAGTTTTGGTTATATATCGAGATCGTGTTACTACTTGATAGCAACCAGACCGCGAATCAAACCCGAGATTACTTAATCGTTAGTTTAGCATCTTAACCGTGACGCCCTCGAGACGCTGCTTAAAACTAAAACAGCCTATAGGCTTAACACATGAGGAAAAAACAAGTTAAGTCGATGAACCGAGAAGAGGGATCTTTCCAACTTTCACACATCTATGACTGCTTACTGTCCGCCTCAGCTACACCTGGCGGACAGTCTTTCTGATGAAGGCAGCAACGGTTGCCAAAAAGTCAACAAACTAACTACGGTAATAAAAGTTGATTAATGATGAAATAACTTGTTAAGTTATACTCAGTTTATACGATCGAGCAAACATCAAGCAGGCCTGATGGAACTTCGCCCCCTGGCTCAAATGTAAGCCTAGGCTTAGCCCACAGTTGATCAGGTGTTATAGAGTTCTTCCAATTACAACCCGCCCGCCCTCCTAATTAGCATGCTAATTACCATAGCTTGTCGAGCTAGCTGGATGAATGCTAGCAAACTTCGAGATGACGTCGAACAATTAACACGTGTATTTTGAATACATCTGCTCGACGTTTGTTCGATGTTTGCTCGATCGAGTAAACGGGATATTAACGTTTCAATCTATGAGTCGATTCAAAGAGGTAGGCCTAATTGTCTGTATGTATGGAACGCAGGTGGAAGTGTGGCGTTCATGCCGGGTGTGGAGAAGTGTCCGTGGACTCTGGTTGCTTTACCAGGTCAACGCATTCGTCTACGTGTGATCGTCATTGATCCACGCAACGATCCTCTCGCACTGGACGAGTCACTCGACGCGGGGGGTCGTACGGACACCTGTCCACAGACCCTGGTGATCCAGGACTCCGTACTCAAATCCACGGTCCACCTACCGGTCTGTAGTCCCGATATTATAAACTACCTATATCGATATTAGATTGTTACTGTAGCGTAAGTAAGTAAAGGCGCGTACTGAGCAACGTTACAAACTAAAGTAAACTGAACAGAACTTGGTTTATTTTTTGACGAATTGACCAAGGCGCAAGCAGTAATGCATTACAGTAGGCATCGTCTAACGGCGTCGGCAACTACATGATTTTGTGCACGTACGGGTCAACTAATGACCAATGGTCTCGCCCTGCTTGCCCATTAATTAGTTCGTCAAGAACTAAGCCGTTTCAGTTCAGTTCTGTTTAGTTACGTCGCTCTGTACTCGTCTTAAGCAAGACAACTTACGAGGCGCCGATTTAACAGTTAGTCACAATGCCCGAGATCTCACCACTCGAACAAAATGTCACACCAGGAACTTGAGTAACTGTTCAAAGTTAGCCTAATGTCAGTTTGTCTCAGATGAAATGCATGGAAGTTTGCTCACATAGTTTGCTCACATTTTTGAGCCGACATCCGCGGAACATAAATAAAATTAGGCCGATTACAGTATTTTAGTAGGTTAACGTTTAAATGCAGCTAAAGCTTACATCTATAGTCACGAGTCTGATTCATGTAAACAACGCTATATCAAGTATGGGAGTTTACCGTAATGTTTTACTTTTTCCAGGTCTGCCGAGGCCGCCAGCGTGACAGTCAAATCTACCATTCAATCGGACATCGGCTTACCGTGCACGTCGAGGAAACGGAAGATTATCAGCGAGTGGAACAATCTGGACAAGTGGCCGGAGGACTGCAGATTCAACCTTCTCTACCGCCGTCCAGTACAGACAACATCAGACTGTCGGGGTTTCTGCTAACTTACGAATGTCAGTATAACACGCAGTTTTATTTCGATAGCATTAAGACTGTCAGAGCTTGGTGCCGTACGAATTGAGTTTAAGTCGCAAAAACTGCAGACAGATAAAAACAGAAAAAATGTTAAAATGAACAGTTATGGCGTTGGAATTGAGCGATAGATAACGGTCATTGTGTATTAAGCCGTTTTATTCTGAGGGAACCAGCGATACAGTAATTTGATCATAAATGGTCTTGTGTGTTTATACGCGTTGTAGCGATGGGCTGTCCGGATATCGTGCTTCCCGCCAACTCGTGGCTGCGTCGTACAGGTGACAATGCAATGATCAGGTGTAATGATTCACTCGAGACCTGGTACCTCACCTGCCAGGACAACCACTGGATCGGCGACGTCACCAACTGCACTCTCAGTCAGTCAAATTTTGATTGATATGCAATGAAAGAAAAGTATAAATAAGTGGATCGGTAGCGTAATGAAGGGTGCGATCGGACTCGCGATTAAGAGGGCGTAGGTTCAATTCCTGGTCGGATCGCTATCAAGTGGTTACCACGTAAACGGTGACTGTCTACGGAGAGGTAAACCATATCGGTATATAACTAACCGTCAAAGTCAACTCAGCCTTCCGTTCCTTCGGGACAGACACTTCGAGTACCAGTCTGCCTGGCTGGGGTGAAAAACTATAGACACCTTTGACATTTTAATATTTCAAGTGAGTAGGCCAAATAGGCTTAACTCGGAAAGCGCACTCTGAAAGAACTTTATCACAGTGTATCGCTTTAACCAATCAATCAATCAATCAATCAGTCATGGTATCAAAATCCGAACCAGAAATATTTTAGCATCGGTTTAAACTGTTTGGAATAGACACTGTTTCTGCTTTTGCATTTTGGCTCTTGCGTCGATGCATCGACTGGGTTTGTTGCACGCTCTCTTGCGTTCACTGCGTTCATTGCGTACTTGCTTGCGTACTTGCATTGCGTCGCTTTCGTCATTTGCGCAAAAAGTTGCACGCGCACGGTCATGCGTTGCGTGAGTTGCGTTGGAGGAAGACCAGGCGTATAACGTTCTTGCGCGCCCACACGTGCCAATTGCCACTTATCGAGTCTGGCTTTTTGCATCACACAGAAAAAAAGCAGCAGGGAAGCATGCTGCAATATTTACCAAAAATAAGCTCAGTTTTCTTTACCGCTGTCACCAGGCGGCTTATAAAAACTATTGGTAGCATTACAAGCTATACGGAGAGCATGTAGGACTCGCATGGCTGATTGGGCGGTGGTATGTCGGCTACATGCTTCGGCGTTGAAAAAAAATAACAGCAAAAACTGACAATCGACATGTTTTGCTATTCCTCCCATTTTTTCTCATTCGGCACTTTCTGTTTTGTTTCTACAGAATTCAGAACGGCAAATAGACGCGAAAGGCAAATACAGATTGACGGTAACTGACTCATTAAACGATTGATTGTATATAAAACCCTAACTTAATGCTAATTTTCGCCGATTGTTTGAGTTATTTTAAATGTGTGCTGTGCATTGCAGAAGGTATTGCCCTTGTACGCCAGAATAGCGTCAAAAGACAAATGGCATTTCCGACACAAGGTATATAAGCGCTATCATCTATCTGTACTTGCGTGAGATTACCTGCTGGATTACTGCTAGAGCAGCATTGGATTAGGTGAACTAAACGCCACATATAGGCCTACTGTTTTCTGTCCGTCATTTAGACCTAACTTCTGCAACGTATCCGGAAAAAAATAAGAGTGACGGCACTTTTTAAACGTTAATTTATGCTAAACAGACAAAACGTTTCTAAAATGTTGTACGAATTAGCAACGATGCAGTTACGGTCGCGGCACATGGTCTCTCAAAACTTTTACCGCTATATAGGCCTATTATAGCACACTTGCTCATGGATCGTCGGAAGTTGGTTTTATTTCTTCTTATCAAATTTTTAATGAAACTGCTTTACTTTAAAAATGAATGGCAAATTTTGAAAATTAGCGACATATATCCACGGATACGGACAACACGTAGAGTCTACATTTTACTTTATAATCCTACATAATAACACTCTTATATTATATGACAAATATAAGTACTTCGCATATCTCCATAACGGTGCTAGATAGACGCATGATCACTATGGACCGCCCATAGAAAGTCGAGTCCCGGAAGTCGTGACCGATGACGTCGTTTGCGGTGTGTACAGAAAGGAACTGAAAAGCAGTTGAAAGAATACAGGAGAAAATAATGCGCGCGAGGAATGCATTAGATTGGTCACAATCTAAAATATTTCTTGTTACTTCATAATCCTACATAATAATTTTCTTATATTATATGACAAATATAAGTACTTTGCATGTAATTTAATATTTGGTTTAAATTACTATTTCCTTGTATTACTATTTCATTGTGTTTTGATTGAAAACTGTGTTGTCATGTATGCACATACGTGTGATATACGCTTTGAACTTGACTTACTTACTTACGTTCAAACAAGCAACAGACCAGAGATGTGTCACGTGACGGTTATGCGTGTCGTTGATTGGTCAGGTCTGCTGCTGGCGATTCTCATTGGTATTGCGTTGGGAGTGTGTCTTGGCGTTACCTTGTTGATGACAATGCACTGCACGAGACGACGGTAAACCCCGCTGCTTTCATTTTCGTTTTCAGTTTCAGTTTCGGTTTTGCGCTAGCGATTGCACCGTTTTCATGTAGGTCTATATGGAAATGTCTCGAATCTATTGGCAAATGACTGCAGTCTTTCAGATGTTGTTTATTCGCAACATAAATAAAACGGTTATGAATCGGTGAAGTGGTTTAAAACAATTGATTTAGTGGCGTAAACAACTAGGTCGGATGCAAGCTGATATATGCCCCCGGCTCGCCATTTAGGTTTTAGACAGCCTGCGTCAGTCAAGTCGTTACGACACCAGTTTCGGCTCCCAAGCTTTTGTTTGTACGTTTTTCAGCTGTTGTTTCTTTAGTCATTGTCTTTTAGGGCCTAAATCTTTTGTAGCTTTTTGGCGTTTTTGCAATTTAGGCCTAGTTTGTTTTATGTAATAGAAGTTTTACTTACTTATTTGTTTACTTTGATCTAGCGTGGCTTAGTATCACAAAAGCGGGTTAATTAATGCGTATTAACGGGGTTATTGTTATTGTGGTTGGCTGTGCACAGATCTGAAGCGAGATTGAAGCAGCGTCATCGTAAGTCGATTGTCATGTTGTCAAGTCGGTCGTCAGAGTTTGATCTCCGCTCTGCGTCAGAAGTTCCACCGTCTACCATAGCACATCAGCATCATCATCATCATCAAATGTCGTCAAACTCAGTCTCAGTACCTAGCAGCTATCTGACGTCTACGGACAGCGCAGATTTGGACGTCGGTTACTCTTCCGTAGGCTACGGCAACGGCTTCTGCGCAGCCGCTGCAGCGTCCGACCATCATTTATTTCAGCTTCCGGTGCTGGACTGCGCATGCGCAGACACTCGTTTCCGGCCGCGGTGCTGTGACAACGTCAACGGTTTGGCACAGTGCCAGCAGGAGTCCCCAAGTCTACGACTGGAACACATGGATTTTTCGAGCTTCAAAGACATCGCCGCCACGGACCACCTACTGCGCATGCCCAACGCTGCCATACTGCTTCCGGTGGCAGACAGCGCGGTGAACTACGGACTGGAAGACGTCACGAGAACCAGCTTACGAGCCGTCGACGTCTGCCAGTCGTGCTCCACGGACTCGACTATTACCTAAAGTTGCACGGATTATTGAATTCGCCAAATCGATGGAATCCCGATATTCGAATAACCGGTTTATTAACAATAATCGTTAATTATTTTATTTTACATTTTTATCTAGTGCCAAGAACCTAACAGTAAATTTATTTAAGGGTACACTGTAAACTAATAAAAAATTTGGAATAAATATTTAGTATTATTCAAAGCAGTAAATTATTTAATAGATGTGTTTAGCGAACGCAATATGTCGCGATTTGCACAATTTCATCCACACATTTTGCTTCAATAATGAGGCGTTACAAGCCACATTACTGAGAAAAAAATTACTTGTTTTTTTGTTTGTTGTTTCTCTAATTTTTGACTGTAACACGAAAAAATGTTTTGCGTTATACGCTCAAAGTTAATGTAATTTAATATAATCGTTTAGTTTGGTCTTAGTCTTAGCGTTAAAATTTTAAATGTTGGTTTTAGTCTTGGTTATTACAGCCTAGATATTTTCCTTATCTGAGATTCGTTATTCTAAGCGCCACCAGCAATTACAGTAATAGTAATAATATGCAATTGCGCTTTAAAGCAAATAAACAGTTAACTTTTATTAACGAATCAGTTATAAAAATTGTAGCCCATAATGTTGTGAAGAGTTGTATAAACCGACATTAGAAATTTTTAGTTATTTCCGTTAACTAATAATCCAAGGCTACTTTGCCGGTACAAAACTTTGACCAAATCCGTAAATGTTCGTGTAATCATCGAAAAAGCAACAGTCGATGGGTAGAATTCGCGATAACGCGCACAATTCTATTGGACCACTGGGAAAACGGTCACAACCAACGAGGTAGAAAAATATCGCCACGTATCTGAAAAAAGAAAACTGCGCGATTATAAATATTATATCAGCACGGAAAACGGAACCAGACAAATGTGTTAATAGCTTAATAACGAGACACCATAATTGTATGTACATTGTTAGGTTGCCATTTAATACTTTCAATAGCCGAGATGTGGGTGAAAAACGCAGAAAGTTGTAATTTTCCGCCAGGCAACTGCAAAATTCCAACGCAAGAGATATACAGGGTGGCCCAAAAAAAACGAGGCCACTCTGTTATATAGCTTCTAACTTCAGAAATACTGCTTAGATCTACACGATTTTTTGCAGAAATCAAGGTCGTTTCATTCTCAACACGA
>Ga0056128_1004748_pt1 | contig 17037 bp, 10 predicted proteins | sample WorMetLIZISLAND2_FD_71113 | JGI IMG/M metagenome (GOLD analysis project Ga0056128, IMG submission 71113) | Marine gutless worms symbiont microbial communities from Max Planck institute for Marine Microbiology, Germany - Olavius geniculatus... ... | reverse complement strand
GCGCACAAACAGATTACGTACTTCACGTTTGATATCATCATCATCTCTGGCATTATCTGTTATAATATGGCCCAGATATTTGAAACAATCCACAAAGTGAATATAAGATGACCCAAGCTTTAATAATGGAAAGGAATTGGCAACCACCTTACGTCTACATAGTGGATTAAAAACCATACATACAGTTTTAGTCACTTTACAAGTCATATCTATATCATGGATACTAGAATGAAAAACATTTAAAAGTTGTTGCATAGCAGCCCAGGAAGGAGCTAGAAGCACCAAATCATCTGCATAAGCTAGTACATTAAAACAAACATCACCAATATGACATCCGACTCCACTAGCCATAATTTCATTCAACACTTCACGAATATAGAATATAGTATTATCCTATTTCGAGAATAAATAACCACAAAACAGCAAAACTGTGGGTAATCTTACTAATTTAGGCCTATACGTTTTTGTCGCACGACGCACACTGAGAGGGGAGTATTGCAACCGAAAGTCTGCCCGTACGTAATATTCCACGATAATTAGCTGTCCATTTCAAAGCTATTGATTTTGATAAAATTATGTTCGAAAGTTGTTGACTTTGACATTGAAGACGCACATTTACTTGCGTTTCCGGTGTCGATAATAAAAATGATAACAATGCAGAAAACGAGCTCCGTTTAATTTCAGATATAAGCTTTGTATAGTTTGTTCCAGCAGCCAGAGTGGCCATACACGTTTGCCTGGAACGAAACAAATGATTATTATGCGGCGTCATAATAGGCCGCATTACGACTCTTGTTCGTTGTTCGTCAGTTCGTCTTTCCCTAACTCGGAAACGAAAAAGCACACAACACCACAATTGACCTAAACGATCCCCATGGGCAGGAGTAATCGGTGTATTAAGGTTTAGCTCAAGCTGTAATCAAAAATCTTGTAAAAATACGCATATCTCGCGTACACTTATACATATACACGTGGTCCATAAAAACGTGCGACTATTATTTTTTGAATAGCTTCGTGAAACATTGGCCGATTTTAATAATTTTTGGCAGGTGACATCAGAAAAGGAGAACTTAACGGAAATAACTGTAGTTTTGGCCACCTCACTTTAATACTGTCGCTGCACTACCTTGTGAAATGCAGAAGTCGTAGTTTGGCAATTCACAACAATGATTTCATACTGGATAGCGCACGCGTCGACTCTGAAATGATTAACTAAACAGCGACAAACACGATTGGCAATTATTGTATCTCAAAAAGTCACACGTGTCACATTACATCCTTTTTATTACATCGTGTGCTCAGAATATCTTCCTTCAGCGCAAATGCAAACGGCAAACGCTGACACCACTAGCAAACAGCAGGCTCGATAACCTGCATTTCACAAGGTAGTGTAACAACAGTATTAAAGTGAGGTGACCAAAAGTAAAGTCTTTTTGGTCAAGTTTTTTTTCTGATGTTGCAGGCCAAAAATTATTAAAATTGGCCAATGTTGCAGGGAGCTATTCAAAAAATAAAAGTGGCACGTTTTATGGACCACGGTGTACTAGCAGTTCTCGCGCTAGCCTTCTCACGCGCATCAAACGACCTCAGCGCTGACTACCCCGTACACATTGCAGTGGACGAGTAAGCATAACTGGCCGGACGGCCGCATAAACGTCGGCACAAGGAATGACAATCGACATCTTCGCTTCTTATTATACGAAGTGCGACAGTAACTGTTAGACCTACCACCTGCCTGCCAAAGTCCGATAGCGCGCTTCATGAATATTAATGACCATGAGATAAATAAACAGTAAACACGGGGCAGGCGAGAACGGCGGATTATTGGATGCGTGCATTAGTACGCGTACATTGATACAGAGGCTGTGAAGAAGTGATAACATGGCGGAGTGCGGAGAATTGCTTGCTGGAATTCATTCTGTTTGCCAGCTAGCTGTATTGTAAACTCTACAGAAAGAAAACCGCAATGTCGTAAGAAAACCGTGCGATGCGGTATAGGCCTATAAATCGTTTCGTTGCAATCGTCCGAGAATGCCTAGTAGCTCTGTGACCGCTTCTAATATTATTTTACCTGCAGAATAACAAATACCAGGAATCGAACAGTTTCAAGATACCATCAGTTAATAGCTTTAATAACCGATCGGACATATATCCGAAAATTCAATCTATAGTATAACATACAACTGGAGTAGTTATACTAGCAAAGCTACATTAAGTACCGTTGCCCATTACTTCGTTACGTTACACAACGTTACGTTTGAGCAACATTTTTGCTGCTGACACTGACAGACAACGTAGATCTAAGATCAGTCGAATGTTTTTATGCTGGACTCCGAAAGAATTTTTGCACTGCATTGGAATAGGAGAGAATAGGAATCTAAAAAGCCTTTTCCGGGCTGCTGTAGGCCTATTCTGCAGCGTAGCTCAGACGTTGTCTATAGCACAAGCCGTGCTGCGGACAGACGGATGGACAGACGCAAACAGACAGCTACAGACACGGTAGTTGACAATCAGGGTCGCTTGCAATTGCCAGCCAACGGACAGACCTAAGGCTCGGAGAACGATTTAGCCGAAATGCATAGCGACATCTTATTTGGCAAATCTTGCAGCTGGTCCCCGGCCATCCGTTAATCGTCGACGCAGCTCCGCTTGCAGCGAAGATGCTTGGACACGGCCGAGACACGAATGAAAACCGTAATCCGTCAGACTTGCAGGGTCTGCGCCATGCTTAATCTCCACCCGCTTTGCGCCCATTTATGGGGTGTTTACACGATCCAGCAAACTTCCAGCAAATGTGTTCAAAATACACGTGCTAATACTGGACGTTTGCTGGATCGTGTAAACACCCTATTACCTGCCTGCCAATGTGGGGCGTTGTGGTAGCGGAAGTAAGTTAGTATGTAGGCCTACGCTACATTGTTTCAATAGTGTAAAATATCGCAAAATTACACCATGTCAAAATGTGCGTGCTAAAATTGTCCAGTTGATCTTCGGGTTCGGAATTTCCGGAACTCGACATATGACGCATCGTCGAGCTGCTTAGAGCATGCAAAGTTTAGAAACTTATAATTATGCAATATTGTATTACAATAAAAATGCAATAGACAGTATACTGTCGATAAAAACGTTTTAGGCACGTACGTGTAATCAGAATATAAATTATCATCAACACACAAACAAAAACGGGAACAGATTGTAACAGCTACGTTTCTATGGCGATCGAGAAGGGAAAAATTGATTGGTAATTCAGAAGACTGCACTGGACAGAAGTCCAGTCTAGTCACAAGACGAAAATATTTGAAAAAGTGTTTGAAGGTAAACAATGAATGCGTGCTGCATTTTTGGATCTTTCGAGCGAGTGTTTCAAATAAATGTAGTGGTTTGTTTAAAAACCCTTTTTTCGTAAATTGGCATTTCGGTGATAATTACTAGTTACTAGTATTGCTCCGGACGTTCTTTCCGCGTGTCACACTCACTGGATCAGAATAAAAGGTCAGAATGTATCGTTTCCATCGATTTGTGGCTCAAAGACTCGCGTGGTGGGCGGAACCCAAAAATCGCGGCTCGATTCTCGGCCCATCTGCGTGCGCTCTTAATGATTCCCTGCAATTCGGATCGATACTCGCCGGATGTCGTATAGTAACGGGTCGAGTCGAGCGACCCATCACTAGTCGACGACTGCGCCGCGTGAGCGGGGTGTGAAAACCGGAAATACAAGAACGATTCGTCGTATTGATTGAGTGACGCATGTCAATGACTGATTGTCGCAATTAATTTATTGACGTCATGGTCGATTACGATTGTAACGCGACGTTTCTACGGGGGCGTTTCAGCCAAAAAACGCACAAAGTTCTACAGAGGATGAATTTCGATACGTTTGATTAAACATAAAATAACGCTTTTTCGACCAACATGTTCGGCAATAATAACTATCTGCACTCAGCGCACAATTTTGTGCAAAATAGTTTAATACTCATAAATGTCACAAGAAGACTCAAAGCCAAGGGGCTTTATCTGCCATATCAGATTACAGTTATTGGCTGCCACCGGACAAAAGTGAACGTGCCCCATTGCCCCAACTTAATCCAGCTAGGCAAGCCGATAATCGATTTAACCATACTTCTTAAAAATAGAAAGCTGAGTGACCTGGAGAAGTGTTCTTGTGGTTGGATGAATATACGCCGTGTCTCATAAAATACAATTGTTGCTTATTTATCACATTTTTGCCAAACTCTGACCTATCTGAAAAGATTTTTTATTGGTAGACTCGAAAAAATTCGCCGCAAAACTATCAATATAGTGTCTACCGCATCTAAAAAGTGTTGCTGCACTACCTTGTAAAATATTATTATTTGACGCTTGGGATACGGTGTACACGTCCGCGAATCACTGGCCTAGCCGGATATCGATGACTGGAGCACGTGCATTCTGCAAGGTGTGAAAATAAAACCGGAGATACGAAAGCGATCGCTCGCTATTGAATGAGTAACGCATGCCGATGACCCAATTGTTAAAACTTGTACAGAGCGACGTAACTGGACTGAACTGACAAGGCTAGCCCACTGGTCAATGGTTGACGCGTACGTGAGCGTAGTCACGTAGGTCACTGACGCAGTTAAACGGCGCCCACTGTAATGCATTGCTGCTTGCTCTCAGTTCGTCAAAAACTAAACCTAACCATTTCAGTTCAGTTCAGTTCAGTTACGTCGCTTTGTTCGTGCCTTTGCACGCCAGCACGGCTGTAAATATATATATATATATATATATATATATAAACGCATCGCGCAATGTTTTCTGCGCCAGTAGAGCGCTGTTTTTGCTGATTATATTGTAGATCGATTAGATGTTCTGCCATCAATCAAACATTGGCAGCATGTCTAGCGCCTCACAAACGATCAATTATGTCAAGCCCGACAGTCGTCAACATCAGCCGTAGTATAACGTGCATGGTATTAATAGAAAGCTTGTTGTTGTTGTCGGCAAGCATGTGTGTGCGCCCGGTGTGCGCTTCTAAGTTTATACATAACCATTTATCTGACAATTCTGATATTTTTTGGCACAAATATATATTTTTTCCGTAAATGTAGATCAAATTGGCTTTATATCTGATTACCCAAAATTTTGAGGGTTATTCTCCCGCCACTCCTTTTTCTTGTCCTTTCTTTGGTTTTTTTTACCTTTCTTTCTTTTTTACTCTGTTCCTTTCCGGCTTCGTGTCTGAAAAAAGTTCACCAAATTTGTTTCGTTATATTTTCTGGCTTTTACAATTTTTGATTATGATTTTAATTGTATACTTTATGACATGTTTTGTATTGTGTGATAATTTTGTACGGATTACTTCCGAATTCCTGTATTATTATAACATATTATTTGCCAGTTACGCGAGCTGCTTTACGGGTGATGTCTGAATGTCTGTTCGTCTGTCCGTTTTTATTTGTGTCACGTACGGGCTCCGAACTCGAAAACAGAATTGGCGTGAAGAAGTAATCAGTGTGCCAATTTTTAGCTTAAAAGTTTAATGGTCAGGGTCACATTTAAGACTCGAGTTCTGCAGTGCAACATTCAGCTAGGTCATTGTATTTTTCCAGTTAATTTTTACCAGACACTTTTAGCAAGCAAGTAAGCATTAGCAAACGGTGCAAATAATTCAGGTCGAGATTTGCGGTCCGTTAGCATGTGTCCGTCTGTCGATCGGCTATTTCAGCAGCTGCGTCCACGAGAGGTAATTGAAACTACACGCAAGGCTAGATCGTGGCGGCGTCTTGGGGCTCGTTCTTTGCAGGGTCGGTGGCAGGCTGCCGGGTGAGCGGGTCTTCCCACGGAGACCACCAACGACGTCGTTGTCTCGCGTGTGGTTCATCAGCTGCCGGTTTGCGTGTGTCCGAGGCCCTGTCTCCTTGATTTATAATGACGACAATTATCTCTGAATCAGATCCTGGCTGGAGCAGCCAAAGACAGAGAAAGAAATGGATCGACGTCGTCAAGTATAAACATGGAAAACTTGCAGCTCGACTTGGAGGACGTTGAGAATAGAGCTGATTGGAGACGGTGAACCCGTGTGGCTGATCCCTCAACCTAGGGATCCACAGCCTAAAGGGGAAAGATAGATAAAGATCCTGGCTGGAGAAGAAAGCCCGGAAAACCACAAAGCAGCTGGTCACGTGACGACCTCAAAGCGACACACAGGTCTAACTGCTCGGGAGGCCTGGACAGCAGCTGATGATCGGGAGGGGTGGAGAGCGCAACGGTTCATCGCCGACTACACGACGTTCTGATGATGATGATGACAATGACTTTATTTCGCATACTTAAATACAGTAACTGCTGGGTAGCCAAATAGCTGAATAAGTGCAAACAGTGCAAGAACAATTATAACAGTCAATAACTTTTTTCATGATGTTGATGACAATTATCTCGCCCGCTCGATTCGCATTTGTCGCCCTCCGCCGCAGACGATGTGGCGATAATGACGTCCGGCGTTGAGTGTGTCACGTGACTACAACTTCCGGTCGGAGCACTTCCGGTTCTCCCCGTATATACGGCGGAAAATCATGCAAGCGCGGATTGCTTATTTGGGTTTTACGATTCATAACCGTACGTACGTCATAACTGTACGACTCTTCGAACCAATGACTAGGCTGTAATATAACCTCATTGCTTCGAGCTCTGTATACCTATTTAGATTGCGTTAGATTGCGTATTGCTGCAGTATTGTCCTGCATTCATGTTTTGCAATTATGCCGGCTAACAACGGTTTTGCGTTGTTTATCGAGTATTTGCAGTTAGCGTGTTTGATTATTTTAAGCATTACGCATCTGACGGGTGTTTAAGAAAGCTAAAATGTCGGCTCTCGGCATCGTCTGCTTAGCTATACATTGCATTGCGCAACCCTAACCCTGAGCTTAAAGTCGACGTTTGACTTTTTGAATTGAAAATTTGCTTACCGCTTACTTCTGTCCAAAAAACGTTTAGGCTAATTTTAGTTTTTTCCCTACGTTTTTTTCATTTTTGAGTTAAGAAACCGTGCGTGACAAACAAACAAAAAGACGGAACGGACAGGACGTGTAACACGGCCCATTAAAACGGCCCACAGAAACTACTTAAGCTTACTTGCTCAATTAATTAATTATCACAGTGTAGCACGGTAGTGAGTAACACTGTTGTAAGGGCGACTATCAAAGTCAATGAGAAATCCCAGAATTTGGGCACCCGTAGCGCCCAAACGCCTAAATCAATCGACTCAAAATTTGACTTGAATGATTACGTCGGCGGTCTGACACTACGTGCCAAAAATGGTGCAAATCGGCCCAGCAGGGTGGCGGAGCAAAGGGGTGAAATATAATGTTCATTTGGGTTATTTATTATTTTACTTTTCTTGCCAAGCTCTGGAGAACACATTAAGTATTGCCGCATTTTTGCACTAGATGACGTGTTTCGGTGGGGATTAATTTCCTAGAAGGTCTCAACATTTATCTTTTATATTTTCTTTTTCTAATCTCCAAAACCGCAAATTTTAGGCCCATTTTCGGACTTTGAAAAATTACGACTGAAAATGCTTAACAATGGAGATGCTCATCTATAAACTACCCTTAATCGTCATCGTAGCCCCACCAAAGTGGCATAATGAATAAGCAATGTGGCCTCGAAAATTCCAAATATGCGGTTATTTTTGACCCCCTGCCTAAAAGTCACGTTACACGGCGCATGCGCAGTAAACTTTTGGCCTTTAACATGGGCAAATGCAAGTTTGAGGCTTTATATCTACCTAACGATGCAAGATAGACGCATAGTTACAATGGACCACCAATAGGAAACCACATATGCTGAGTCGAATGGTCACGTGACCGATGACGTCACGTGACACCAGAAGGTCAAGGTTGTAACTCCACTATCTTTGAGGCGCCATATCACCCTAACGGTGCAAGATAGACGCATGGTCACAATGGACCACCAATAGAAAGTCGCCCACCGCGAGTCGAATGGCCACGTGATTGGGTTGGGTCACATTATTGTTTTTAACTTATGGTTAAATTTGCTAATAAAAAAGCAAATATTAAATATAAACAAAACTTACCAGTTTACACAACTGTGTAAGGGCAACCAAGTCACACATCCAAAACAGCAGAAATCATTTTACTAGAACACAGAGTGATAGAACAACGAACTGGCTGCTCTTACAAACCCATGTGACGTGACCCCATTTAACCTTTTCTACTCCCGCAGTATCTCCTGAGTCAGTAAACGTAGTCAATGCAAATGCGATACAAATATTTTCTAGCTGATTAAATGTACCGCTGGTCCGTAGCTAAAAAAGAGTTAAATTGGGAAAAGAGTTAAACCTTTTTTGGAAGACTGGTTATATACGGGCATGTAAGTGTACGGTACCCTAATCACCATTGGCTGTAGATCATTTATTCATGCAGATTGCAGAAGTCATGATTTCGTCAGTTTAAACTTATCTTCACATTGCATGTCATGAATCACTTAAATTTAACCTTTATCTTATTAACCTCAAAACTCACGAACGAACATTTTAAGATTAAGAATGAAATCGATCCACAATGTTTCTTGCCACACGTGTGCGCAAAGACTCTGTGTTCAATGATTACTTCACTTCAAAAAAAAGAAACGCGTCATTTGATAAGTATTTATGGTGAAAGTCTTTAGGCTTAATGTAGGGGCCTATTGGATACTGGTTTATTACAAATTTACAATAGACGTAACTTATTAATATTTCTGCACTACCATGCGCCTGTGATGTAACGCTAAGTCATCACGGACGATTCATATGCCGTAGTTGTACACAACTATTATAGAAATTATAGGAGTTAAAATAAAAGGACTTCATTCCTCCTAAGCCGGTGGCCAACTCCATACAAGGTATAGTGCAAAATTTCAATTTCACAGATTTATTGGCTCACGGGATAATGCAAGAGTGCAAAAGGTTAAATGGGGTCACGCCACATGGGTTTGTAAGGGCAGCCAGTTCGTCGTTCTATCACTCTGCGTCTTACTAAAATGATTTCTGCTGTTTTTGATGTGTAACTTGGTCGCCCTTACACACTGTAGTGTAAACTGGTAAGTTTTTATATTTAATAATTATGTAAGACAAAAGCAAAAATACGGGTTCGCACTGAATTCGGGTATCGTCTGGCAATGTCATACAATAGCCGGGAAACAAGAAAGTGCCATTTAATCAGACGTGACTTGTAAATCGGCAAATCCGCCAGTCGGTCGTTTGAGCCGTTGGATTATTCCGTGAACTGGATGAATGGAACGAGAGCGTCCGTCCGTATTATACGCAATAATCACCGTTCACACTTACTGGAATACTTCACTTGTAGTCTGTAGTAGATTGTACATAGAGCTAAAAAATCCAGATTTTTTTAGAAAGGCTTTTTAAAATTTTTTTAAGTATTCATGTTCTTACTTTTTTAAACGTTTTAAAAAAAGTATATAAAAGCCCTGGTGCACAGAGAAAAACCTTTTAAACATTTTATGTACATCATTCTCTATGTCACATGGTTTTTGAGTGAAAGATGTGATGTCACAACTTGAAAAGTGCGAAATTTATTTTTTAAACTTTAAAACGAAAAATAATATTATTTCTTAGAAACAAATTTTCAGTCCTGGATTTTAGACCACCCGTCAAATCGTAACGTGATTAATATCGCACGTGCTTGTTTGCGACGTCAGCGTTATCGCTGCGATATTATTAAGGCTCGTCGCCATTTCATTGTGAGCCATCATCTGATAATTCTGTACGCTTGAAACGCAATTAATTTCGCCATCAATGACGCCATTCGCGACTACAGACACGGGCAACAACAGACGCTTAATAAGACACAGATAAAAATTTTCCATATTTATAACGTTTACTGTCTGCACATACAGGTACAACGAAACTTTTAATATGCTACTGTTTTTTTAGTAATTATCGATTCAAGAATTACTATCAGCTATGATTTTTGCTGTTTTCGAAATGTCACTCATTGCGTGTCGCCGTTAACAAGCGTATAAACTGATGTTTTGTACATTTATATTAAAGATAGGCGTGGCACCATTTGAATGCCTTGAGACTATTGCCAAAACCGTCAGATGGCGCCACGTCGCAACGTCATTTTATCAATAAAAATCTCATTTGTAAAAAATTATCACTTTTATCAACGCAAATAAAGTTTATGAGATACATGTTTTATTTTAGGCCATGTTGTTTACTCGAAGCAGCTAGAGTTGTAATGTTCAGCGGGTGGTCGAAGGTGCTGCTGCTGCTGCTGCCGCTGCACGCGGCTAAGGGGTAAACGATCAGTCGATTGCGATGCTCGCTTTTTCACCGTTCATTCATTCATTCGATACAGGACAGCGCACTGCGCATGCGTGAGCGTCGCTCTTCTTCCGGTCTATGGACTTCGGTTATGTCAATAGGAACTTGAATGTCAACAACCAGGAGTTTTAGGTCAAGGACCAAGACAAGGACAAAACTTCTCCAGGTTCTCTCATATTCTCAATTTAATAGCAAAGGCGAAAAGAACTAAATCTTTGCGATTCTGGCGCAAAATCTTCTCGAAGAAAGAACTGAGAAAACTTTCTTCAAAGATTTTTTCAAAAATCAGAACAATGACAAACGCGTGAGTGCCAATGAACAGGATCGGGATTTTGTAATCAGTCACAAAGACTAACACCATCGCCGTTTGCAAGTTAATATGATGACGTCATCGCAAGGTCACAAATGGCGGCTGATGTCGTTGGTGGAATATGACGTCATTTCGGTAGTCCTGCTTCAGCTGCTGGCCTGGTCGGCGGCGGGGGTGTCTGATCTTGCTGATGCTCAACCGATATCAACTGATTTCACAGGTACGATCCATCTACACATTATTTGTGCTAGCCGTAAATGGTATTAACATCGTGGCAGGGGTGCAGTGGGCGCAATAGCCTCTTTCTGAATTTTAGCCACTCAGATAGTTTTTTTAAAATACAAAAATTTAAACTAAACATTTTTTGTTTTAACAATTTGATAACAAGATTGTAATTCTCAGCACATATAATTTTTTTGTCAAAAATTTGCAGCTATTTGTCGAAAAATAACTACTTTTGCCGTAGCTTAATTAACCTAAGACAACGTTGGATGATAGACGAAGCGATTTTTTTTCGTATTTATGCAGGCTGACTTGCTGAATTTGTGGCAGCTTTTCGGCTAAGTCGGACGATAGCGGCAAAGCTATTTTGCTAATAAAGTTTTTCGTACTCAACCACATTTATGGCTACGCCTAAGAATCGTGAGCGATAAAGAATAAATATTGGACCTAAAAATTGTGCATCGGTTGCTAAATTTATTGCTAAATCAATCTTTTTAACCCAGAGGTCATACTACTGTGAGCTAAACAACGTACTTTACACCGTATTTATGAAACTCACACAAAAATCTACCATTTCTAGCGATATTTCAGCCGGCCATAAAATTTGGTTTGCCAGCTTGGGCTGTATCTATCCAAAGCCGATTTGGCGCTAATGAAGCATATAATTAGAAATTAAAAATTGCGTTTTCATACTGTGTGCGATTTTTTGAATTCTGCAACATTTTTTTTTATTTTGTGCGTATCAATAGCTTACCTCGACGGTCTGGCATGTACGTTTACTGTACGCGTCATGTAGGGGCCTACGCTTACGGTTATTTTTAAACGTGTTTTAAACTTTTAGTATCGTCATTCAAACGTTTTCACAATTCAACCGTTGGGCCTATCACATCTAATGAATGTTAGTGATGTGCAAGATCGTTCACTGCAATCTGCTGCGAGACGAGACAGTCGGTACGCCGAATACCCGGTCGCCGAGAGGCGTATACCTAAATCACTAATTAGGTTTCACTAATTACTTCTAAAATTTCTAAAATCACAAAAAAAGAGCCAAAATCACAAAAACGTAAAACAAACATAATGTTTTGCACATAAAATACCAACATCTCACACTCAAGTCGCAATACAAAGTGTGAGCGTAAAATTAATTCACTCAGCGGTAAATGTCTCTGAAACTCGCCTATAAAAGACGTTGCTGTCGTTTGCGTTCAACAGTAACAGGTGCAATAGTATTCAGATCATCCACGGTGATATGCGTTACTGTCTGTTGTTTTACAATCTCATCCCAAAAGATAAGGAATGTATGTTCATGCGGTGAAGTGAATTGCGCATTGAAGTGCCGATGGAAAGAAGCGGCTCTGTTATTAGTCGGCCTGCGACGTGCAACAGCCGGAACTTGCGCCCAAAGCGAGAGAGGAAAAATTGTATTTTCTACATAAGTCAAACAAAAGTAATCGCCAAACTTGTCACATTCTAATGTGGGTGAACAAGACATTATATCACCTGCCACGTTTTGTGATTTTATTGCCTTTTATTTCGTGATTTTTGTCATTCACACAGCGTTTGTGATTTTGGTTAAGTGATTTCGGTACATTTTTTTCCTGTAATTAGTGATTTTGGTCGTTTCCGTTGCCGAGAACGACAAAACCGGAAACGCAAGCACGCACGCACGGCGCCCAGTGTATTATTGTTTGCTTCGACACCGGAAATAGCACCAGACATGCGCAGTCAGCCGTGAAACGTAGCCAACCTCTTCCGGTTGGACGCATGCCAACTGATGGATGCGGGTTTTCGAACCGCCTCGTTTTCCTCGCTAGCTGTCATTTTTAAAAATTTAAAATGTACCTCTAATTAAAACGCGATACCGATAAAAACTACATTTAATAACAAACCTGACTGCACCCGTATGTTATCGACACGTTATACCACTATGGACAGTATGATAATATAAACTTGGGCAGTAGGAGTGACAGCGTGAAATAATGAGAGCACAGCGACATCGAACAGTAAATACGATGATGAATAACAGTTATACATGTATATACATTGTTATCGACTGTTAACAGTTAGTTAGTTTCTACCTAATTACCCTTTTGTTCAAGACAGTGTATAACCTTATCTGACACATTTGTGTACTGTAATATGCAGCGGTGTCGTGGGCTAAAAAAGCTGGAAACATGACGTTGCATTTTCCCCACCGGCAGCTGCAAATTTCCGACGAAAGAGATTACGAGTTCTCAGAATTTCAGTTTTGCTTCCATATTCCCCAAGATGAAAATTTTCGGCCTTTAATTTTGTATTTAAAAATTTATTTGACAAAAAAATTTTCAACAGACTGAAATTGGACGGGGGACATTTTTTGTTCTTGGTTCCGCTACCACGACACCACTGATGAGACGTAGGACTATATACGTTGGAAATAAATTATTTAGTCGGTCAATTTATTTAACGAGGTAACATACACAAAGACAAAAGCAGAAGTAACAGCGAGCGTGAATAATTAAATATAGCTCCAAGCTGTATCGCTGTAAAACAAAATCAATCAACATATATACCGTATTATTAGTGGTCACGTTTTTCTCAAAAATGTTTCGCGTTTGATCTAAAACTGCTGTATAAGATTGTAAGTACTATAATGACTACAATATACACATATCTACCCTGTACTTGTCATCCCGTTGACACTGTACAGTGAAAAACAAAAGAAATACAGAAAAGCTGTAAATTTGTTGCCAGACGTCAGTAGGATATTCTACGTTGCGTTAGCCTGTAGTTACTGCTATTAAACAGAAACGTTATGAGCACTTTTAGCTGCAGGCGATCTAAACCTCGGGGTAACTAAAACGTATGTACACAATCGCTGAACTCTGGTGAAAAAGACTTACCAACCGCTATGTGCTGTGTTAGGTGTTAGCGTGCATAATCCTGCTTATGCGCACTACGGATTTGTACACTGCAGTGGAAAACGTTCTGGTGTACATAAAATCTTCAGTGAATGTTAAAAAAATTAGGTATTTTATCGTCGCAAAAGTTAGATATTTACTGCTGCCGGTGACGTCATGCTGACGTCATATTTCCGTGTTTGTAAATCACAGAAGGCTTCTACGGCTTGTTGTGCAGTAGTAGTGTGTTGTACGATAAGCCTACCGCAAATCGAATTAGTGGGGTTTGAGCTTAAGTCGTTACACTAAGTAAGGTCCAAAGAAAAAACAAAGAAAAAATACCTGTGCTTCTGGTTGCAGCTAGCAAAAAAACTAGAGACCAGGGGCGGCAGAAAATATTTAAAATGGTTATTTGTTTTATATTATGACGTCATGTAATATAACCCAGCAACTCATAAAAACAAACTGACACACTAAATAATTCTCACGAGAAATTAAGCAAAGTTACTGCAACATTTTAGACTAGTATGCAAACATTATTTTTCAGTAAAACTTTGAAAGCATACTGAAAACTACATTTTAAGGTGTATTAAAATTTTTCGGGACACAGGTTTTTTTTCTAGGAACGGACGACAACCGAAAGCACTGGTTTCTTAGGCCCAAATAATAACATCGACGGCTACTACACAAGCCCAAACGCCGAAGCTGTGGACATGCACGATATGTTGTACATCAAATCCAGCACAACAAGTCGAACTAGCTGCACCGCAAGTGGAGTTACGGCTTAATGAGCTAACGGAGCGGTTAGAGGAAGCTTAAGAATACATAGACGACGCATATGGTGGCGCTAACACCGATGACTACTTCTTGGTTTTGATCCCACCAGGTTGCACTGGACGACACCACGGTTCCGTCACTGCAGTCGGAGTAGATGTCGGCAGCCCCGGCGGTGCACTTACGCAGCTCTTCGACGTCGAAGGTCAGCGCGGCAGCTGTTCCAGGGTCCGAGGAGCCCTCCGCGTACACCTGAACATCCAGGCCGTCGTTGATGGCCTCCGCCAGGCGCTGGATGGACTCCTCGAGGCGCATCCGGTTGCCCGCCTGGCTGGCGCTCAGCAGTCCCACATCCACTTTGTCGACCGCCAAGAACTGCAGCATCAGAATCATCATCAGCGTCATCATCAGCAATCATTGTGGAATCAAGTTTCGCGGGTTATGTATGGGTCAAAGCTACGTAAACTACGTAGCCTCTTCTGCCATAGGCCTGTGGCATCACACAGTGTTTTCTGCCGTCCGACACAGATAAACATGCACTGTCTTAACCAGAGCATGCAGGCAGGTACTCAATTTACCTACCCCGAAAGAATGAGAGCATGAGTTAACCAGGGTGGCCGGTTATATACCGTCACGAGTTATCTGTCCGCAGACAGTCGCCATCCACTTGATAGCGGCCTGACCTGGAGTCGAACCCACGACCTCTTGATTATAAGTCCGGCGTTTTACTGTTAAGCCACAAAGCCACGACCACCACTATCAGCAGCAGCAGCAGCACTGTCAGTTTTGTAATCAGTCAGTCAATCAATCCGATCATATTTACAATGTTTCAGCATAAGCCGCAAACTAATTCCACACATTCATTCATTCATTCATTCATTCGAGGTTTAATAGAAACAAACAAAACACGGTTACACAATGGAACAAATGACAATCAATGAGACGAATAAGAAAAACCAAAAGAATAGTCTACGCTAATACAGATTGTCATGTGTAAGGCATTTACATGACAAAGTTATGATAAACTAGATGGTCGTTACAACTCCGTCGACTATTATGTCTCCGTCAACATACTTGATGCCACTCAGCCACTGTGACCTTGACGCTTGACCTTTTGACCCCAAAATTTAAAGCATTTATCTTTGCCCCAAAATCCGGTCAATTTCCGTCGACAAATACTCAAAATATCGTGGTAACAATGGACGGACGCACGGACGCACGAACACTCTGAAAACACAATGCCTTTAGCCACTACGTTGGCGGAGGCATAAAAACACATAGGGGCCTACCTGAACTCGTAGCGTTCCGTCTGGCTCTAGTTCGCCGGCGGAGTAAGCATACCAGTCGACGGTAGACTCATTGTGCCAGTGCAGACGCATGCTGATGTTCCTGAGAACGGCATGCGCGAGGAAACCTGCGTCTATCGTCTGACTTACGACTGTCGATGTACTTCTTGCCAGCGTCATCGAGTAGATGTTGTTGCCCATCTACAGACCGTGTTCAAAATCAGTTACCAAATGCTAATAGGAGAATGGAGGTTCTACGGGATCTGAATTGATACACAAGGTCGTATTTGCTTATTCGGGCAGTTTTTATATGACTTACCGTTTAGCCACAACACGTAACAGACAGACAGACGACAGATTGACATTGCATCATGCTTTAAGCGCGACCGTTAGTATGGTCGACTAAAAATTCTGTGTTCAACTTGCCCGCCTGTGGTTATGTAAGAAATCTGAAGAAAAAACAACAACAAATGCCAACAAAGTAGGCTATTTGGATGCGTTACAACACAGCCCACCTGCTGACTGTAGGTCCCGCCACATTCAAGACAGCTCCCAATCAGGTATTCGTTGACTGCCGCATAGCTGCTGGTCAGAGACGCCTTGATGCTCCAGAATACACGATAAATGTCTTCAACGGCGACCTAAGTAATATGAACATACGCGTTGATTGACGCTGCAGCCAAATTGGCTAGATTATAATAAACAATACACATTAGAAAAAAAATTGTGTAAAGTAACGAAAAACGTACAGTCCTTTCTGAGCCATAAAGCCTATAGGGCAACGCCGATCTTCGCTTCCTTAGCCCTCAACTAGACTTCAGTTTCCACTGCAAGGTCACGGATACAGGACTAATGCGTCGTGTGATGCATCTGTTTACGTCCCGCCTTTTGCTGGTATTCACTGCGTTTACTCACGGAGGAATGGCCAGGCTGAGTTGACCTGGGTGGCTGATTTCATATCAAGCCGGTCACCCATCTAGGTATTAACCGGGCTCAGCGTTGATTACCTTCGTTGGTGCGATCACCGATCACCGACTTTATCAACTAAGTTAGCTAAATAGGCCCTTATAGAACAGCAATGTTTAATATGAATGACGTATTAAAACCATAGGCCCTACATAAAACTAGAAGGCGCTCGTAGGAGTGCATATTAGGGGTCTGCGGGTATACCCGTACCCGCGGGTACGGGTCGGGTCGGGTAGATGCTTCACGGGTACGGGTATACCCGCTTTTACCCGTGAA
>Ga0056128_1004745_pt1 | contig 17050 bp, 9 predicted proteins | sample WorMetLIZISLAND2_FD_71113 | JGI IMG/M metagenome (GOLD analysis project Ga0056128, IMG submission 71113) | Marine gutless worms symbiont microbial communities from Max Planck institute for Marine Microbiology, Germany - Olavius geniculatus... ... | reverse complement strand
GACGGAACAGCCAGGAGATTTGTAGCGGTAGACCGAAGGGTGCGTCGACCTGGCACGTCAGCAAGACGGGTGCTTATCGGGTTCTCCAGCAGTGCAAAATTCAAGATCCTAGCTTCCTAGCCTGTATAACAAGTAGCAAACTGTACAGGAACAGGAAGCGGAATTTCCAAGTGCTAAAGCCGAATGTGAATTGCGTGACTTTAGCGGCCGGCTGTAGGCCTAGTACCCCGCAGGTGTACAACGTAAATTGGGTTGTACCCCCTGCGTGGTACATCCCGCAAAAGTGGTGGGGACATGTCCCTCCCAGCTCCTATGGTGGCGCCGCCCTTGAAAGAAAGCCATTGTCGCTGAGTGGGGCAGTGCCGCAGCGTTTGGTTGATCGCGCCATTGGTCAGTTGCGTCGCCAGCTTCGATGTGTCGTCCAGTAGCAAGGCGGACACATTGAAAATTTGATGTGAAAACTGTAAAGATGTGATTTTTAGACAATAACTAAGACAACAAGTGCTTTGTTTCTGTTCTGAGGTATACAAAAAATGGTGCTATTTTTGGCCCACCCTGTATAGCAACAAACGTCTAGCAAACGTCCAGCAAACGTCCAGCATTAGCACGTGTATTCTGGATACATTTGCTGGAAGTTTGCTGGACGTTTGCTGGATCGTGTAAACAACCCACAAGCCACCGAGTTTCATGCAACTGCACTGAACATGGCGGATCTGCGTCATTTGTGTTACCTGCATGTTTAGTGATTATTGACCTAGAATAATTATGAAAAATCTCACTAAACTTATGGTGCGTAGCTTTATCTCCCGTTGGAGAAAGCTCTAATATGTGACAAAAATGTAAAAATCAGTCACGATTTGATGCATTTATGACAAAAAACTTGGTGGCTACATTCTAGTCTATTATATAAATACTGGAGAAACTACTGTGTTATTGTTGTTTTGAAATAGCATCACATGTTTTGTGTGTTTCTTAATTTACATTCGCTAGCCGTTTATCTGTAACAGTTTGCTTAAATTATATTGTAGTTGTGTTTTGCACGTAAATGATGTAACTCAACGCTATTAAATCAGAAATAAGATCTCAATGCAGAAGAATTCTTTATTGTCACCATCACAGGCTGAACGGTAGTTCAAGCCCTGTGTTAACGGCGACTTCTCTTTCCTATGGGGAATCCAAAAATTCGACCCCCACAGAATCAAAACCCCTGACCCGATAGAGATAAAATTTAGCACGGTTTATTACGTCGGCCAGATGACCCCTCATGCAAAATTTTATGCAAATTTTTCTAAGGGGGGCTTCTTGGCAAATGGGTGAAATATACGCAAAAATTTTTCTTTATATATGCCTTTTTTCTTCAACGCACCCACAGGTCAGACCCCTTAAGGGATTTTTACGCTTAATACGTCAAACGACCCGGTTCTTTACAAGGAAGTGCCTTTTTGGGGTTAGGAAATTACAACTTAATATTAAACGTATTTATTCGCAAAAATAAAAAAAAATTACAGTGGCGCTTATGGGGAAAATTAAGCAATTCTTTAAACGGTCATAACTTTGGCTGTGTATAAGATAGAGTCGTAATTTTTGGTTCTGTGGTATGGTTTTTGAGGATGGCCAATCTAACGGTGTTATTCAGTTTTACACCGGACCCTTCCTGGTTGCCATGGCAACGAAATTTGGAACAAAATTGGCTATAACTTGGCTTGTGTAAGAGATATCTGCGAAATTTTGGCGTCTATAGGGGGGTTTTCGGGAATGGGCCGTCGAATGCTCCCAATCGAATTTTACCCCGACTGACTCTCGTTGCAATGGGAACGAAATTTGGGACAAAATGGGCTATAACTCGACATATGTACGAGATATCCCCAAGATTCTTGCAACTAACAAGGGGTTTTGAGGGCGGAGCAAATAAATAATTTTAATAAGTCTACCATGGTTGACTCTCGTTGCCATGGCAACGAAATTTGTAGAATTGTTGCCACAAATTGGCTAGAAGTCGGTTAACTACGAAATGGGCTCAGACTTTAGTGTGACTCGACTTTATAGACGTTTGTGGTCGGCCATTTTTCCGCAACGGTCCAATAACTTCAATAATACGATTAGTTAAATTAGTATTGTTAACTTGTTTTCCGGGCCTATATCAAGCGGGTGATGCGTGCAATATTAGTTCGTTCATTTATGTGGCAATTTTGTGGATATAAACGGAATTTTGTTCGCAGTATCTTTGTAACTGATCAACAGTGGAAAAACAGTATTTTATTAATAAAACAGCAAATATAAATGTAAAAAATATCAGTTTATACACTTGTTAACGGCAACATTGAAGAACTCGCACATCGAAAAAGCAAAAATCACAATATGTGATATTATTCAGCAGCACATTGACACACAATCAGTGTGATGCTGGCAATAGGCCTATCACCTTTTGTGATTTTTGCTGTTTTCGATGTGCGAGTTTTTCAATGTTGCCGTTAACAAGTGTATAAACTGTTGTTTTGTACATTTATATTATTAACTCTAACATTTTAGCCTGCACGATACAGTCGAATGTAGGCCTATCAACGTTGGACCGATACTAAATTGTTTCGTATAGCTTAATTTTCTGCAGCTATGTGAATTAAAATAATGAAATTTAGGAAAAATCCGCAGTTGTTGTGTGAGTTAACAGACGTAAATATGCGGACGCAGTAAATGCCTAAATGAAGTCGCTACACAATGCAGAATCACCAATACAGAGGTAAGGTAAAGGTAAAGGTAAAGTCCAGTACTTGTGTAACAGTGCTTCTTACATGAGACTAACTTGTGGCCAGAAGCGCATTTACAATCTCGGAAGTGGCAGCTGATTGGCATGAGCTAATGATACCGCAGCGGTCATCCAATGCCCAAGTTAACGAACAATAATGGACCCGCGATTTGCAGCTAGCAGACATACCACCGCCCAATCAGCCGAACTAGGCCTTCACTCCGTAGCCCGTAAGCTACTACTCATTTCCCGTCCCACTGAGAGCACACAGTAGGGTGCAACTTGCTCAAGGTTGCTTGCAAATGACCGACAGTGAGAATCGAACGGCAACCTGAAAGTTGCGAGTCGACACTAACCACTAGACCACTTGCATCATCTACACAGACCGGTAAGTGTGGATAACTTGCCCAGCGTTGTTACTTGGTAACGCACCGACTTGGAATTTAATCGTGGACCTTTCGGTCTCGAATCCAACGCTCTAACCGCTGAGCCATGAGCCACCAAGCTACCAAGAGCACCTGGCGACGTGTGTGTTCCTGTAAATCGGCCCCATACTGACTGCTAACCAATAACAGCTCCGGGCTTTTTTGGCGATTGGACGATAATGAGCATCGTCGTGTTGCAAATCCAGCTTAACGCAGGGCAGTCGGAACTCGAGAGAAACTACGGAACCACCGCGCTCGGTTAGGCCCACTATTACATGTACACAGCTTCGTCGAAGAAGTTGTGTGTGTGTGTGTGCGTGTGTGTTTCTGTTAATTGGTTGGTTGGTTTGTTTCTTAGAATCATTTGAACTGTTGCACTTGTTGCAGATGAGCATAAGCCTATCACAAAATCGATATGGCTAGAAATAAGAAACAATCCAATATATTTTGTTGCTTATATTTGCAAGTATTAATCGCACAAACATCAGGGCTTGAAGTGGAACAAAAATGACTGCTGCTATGGAAACTGTCGGAGTGTTGGTTGCAGGTTTAATACTGTGTATTTGGTATTTTATTTCGTAACCATGTGCGAAAAGAAGCGGCGCTTTCCAGACCACCCTGGAAGTGCCAGCACTGCCCATAACATCCCATTTCAAGCACTGATTGAATTCCCCAAATCGCACTAACCCCCCTCTTTCACTTCCGTCACCTTCCTTCTCTCTCCCCACCCCCCAAAAATCTAGCTGGTTGAATGGGAAATGTTGCCAATGGAGTGGACGCCTCTGCAGACAGAATTTTCAAACCGAGCACTCCCAACATCTAACAACTCCTGGCGGAAACCATACTCATAAACACGTTTTTGAAAACTGTTAATCCTGCCACTCCGTGCAGATGTGAGATAGTTGCCACGCAGGCAATGCATACAGTATTCAAGCGACCACCAAAGCAGTAGGCCTATGACAACATTAAACAGACAAACGAATGGACAACGGCAACAACACAACAAAGACTAGAAATTTGGAGCAAAGCCCAACCTGAGTCCGCCCGGCGCCGTAAGTCCAACTGGGAGAAAAATTTAGAAAATTGAAATTTCTTTCTTTACAAAGTCACGTGGCCCGAACTCAAATGCATTAGCATGTACACAGAACGCGCAGTGTCTACTTAGAGTAGGTTGAAATAAAGCAATGAAACCTTTTTGTTAAAACGAGACTAGCAACTAAAATAACGAGTTAGACCGCAAATTTTAATATAGTCACATCCTCTCAGTTTTAGAGGTTTCCAGTCTACATTACAAATTCTTTGAAACGTGCTGGCGGTCTAGATTGTCTCTCAGATCAACTACATCCCCTTCTCTGTTAAACGATAGAAATTTGGTGACATTATACCCATTAACAAAAAAGTTTTATTGTTTCATTCCGACCAATTCAAAGTCAACATTGCGCGCGATTTCTGACAATTTTAAACTTTGACCGCTTTTATCTCTGCAAAAAAAGCAATTGGCTTAGTTTTTCCATTAAAAGAAAATAATGTTTAGTTTTTTTATACATTTATTGCTTGTTGCTCGTTGTACGCGGTGTTCAAGACTAAAGAGCTCGGTCGTCTTGTGTCCCCGTTTCCCTGTCGCCTTCGTCCGGCTTCGCAATACCAAGTCAGTAAGAGCGAATTGCATTTTTGACCAGCGCTGTAGCCATGCAATCAATTAAAAACGATTCGAATCGTTTTGCATATCGATATTATAAATGATTCTCGGCTCCCCAAATGTGTCTTGTATGGTGAACGGAGCTCTGGTAAGCGTTCTGCTTTTGGCCAGTATATCCGCTACAAGGACAGCCTTTAGCGCAGTCTCAACAGCTATAACATTAATCTAACAGACTGGGAACAACAAGCAACACACAGATCAGGGTGGAGAGGTATCATTCGTGATGGAATTAACCACTTCGAGGCCAATCGAGCTGTCCAAGCACAAGCTAGAAAAATACTCGAAAACGAAAAGTCAGGCGAAATTACATGATTACTTATCCGCAAATTTCCGATTTCACTAAGGTTAATCAATTGCTAAAGATGTCTAAAGTCCTAAAATGAAAAAATATTCACGATAGTTTCACAGATCATTTCACGCTTTTCTAACTATTTTGCAACAAATCGTAGGCCTACATGTGCGCGCAATGCGATCTCCACGTCACAGATGTTTACTTCAAGCGTCTATCAACCGAGAACGAACAACGTTTAGCAACGTATGACGTCATCGACTGCGTGACGTCACGCACTAAAATACCTCAAATCTACAGAATAATTAGGAGAATTTCGCAGCAAGCAAACTTTACACCGAGCGAAAATTTGTGGCCAAACGCTGGAGATAACAACATGGTTTTTATTGACAGTATATAGAAACTCCTCATCGCCCTATCCAATGACACCATCTCCGACCTTTTATGACGTACGGTTTAGCCACAATACACACGGCACAGAGAGACAAACAACTGACGACAGACAGACAACTTTGTGCCATAGGCAGGACCCAGCCAAAAACGGGACGAAAAATATAGACTGCGTGAATAAAATAACACTGGCTATAAGTAACGAAAAAGCCGCAGACATTTACAAGTCTTCGAAATCGCAAAAGCTACACCGGACCGGATATCGTTCTTTACTGAAAATATGCCCTTAGTTTTCGCTTCAGCATCTTTGACGGACTTAGTTGATTGTCACGTAGATCAGATTGCTGAGACAGTTTCATGCAGCGGACTTGAAGAACGCGAAACTCCGCTATCTGGCTTATTGCACCCTTGACAATAATTATTGCAGACATAGGCGAGACCGGTTATATAGCAGTGGATGCCGTGGGACATTATCCACTGGGACCAATGCTGGCGCCACGGATCCATAGACTTCAGTAGGCGTACAAGGTCAACGATCTATAAAAGATGACTTAGAAGATGACTCAAAGCCAGTGTAAAATAGTGTAAATAAGCGTTGGAAAGTTGGTCAAAAAACCCAGGTTTTTTAAAAATATATTTTTCTAACCTCTGTAGTCAATATTTAAATCTTAATTTTTTTGTCTGTTGTGCAAATTATAATACAAATCAAATTTAGTTTTAACTGCATCAGAAGACCAGCGACAGACTGGCATGGAGAGTGATCGTTCACGATGCGAACAACTTTGTTTCGGATCGAGGACCGTTAACAGAAAAAAGGAAAAAAATTACAAGGCGTGGAATGCAGAAACTGACGACAAGCCTGCAACCTGCAGTGACCTGCCGAGTTAAAGTTTCCATGAAAAAGATGTAGGCTAAGTGTGACAACATATTAAAGACGCCTAAAACAAGGCATTGATAACGTTGACCGACTTTATTTATCTCTTCAGACAGTTGCAAGTTTAACTGTTTAAGGTAGATTTTCTGTACAATTTTAATGTGTGTGTTGTTGACAAATTCGGTGAAAAGATTTCTGGACATAAAAGTTGCGTTGTGGTGGAGCATTTTTTCATCTGTCTGTTGAACGAGATGCTGTAAGATGGTTCTGTCTGTCTTGGTGTATAACTTTGTATCTTAAACTGTTCGTATTGTTTCAGAATATTGCGTCTTCTCTGTCTGCATTCTACGTTATCCTTGTAGTAAATAAACGTGGTAGGCCTGCGTTTGTAAATTGCAATGATGACGCTGAGAGCCTCGCAGAGCAACAGTAATCCATTCCATTCTCTCTACTCCGCGTTAGTAACCCTGCCGCTTACGAATCATCACTGCAACGGAGCACATCTGTATCGCATGGTCAACGAAAGTTCTTTCGCAGCGGATAAATTTTAGTTTCACTGCATCCAGTCGCGCCGTATAATCGATAGCGTCCATCCGCCGCTGACCATCCAGCACCACAGTGTTATTTCAGCTTAGCGTTTTAGTTGAAGTTTCAGTTATAGTTGTTTACGTTCTTCACTTTGAATTTTTAAATTAACAGCTAAGTTATGCGTACGGTAGTCACTTGCGGTTTTAGCTATTTGATTAATTCAGTTATTTTAGTTATCGTTAGAGTAAATTGAGCGCATACCCACAACCATGTAAAGCACGTACAGAGGTATATTGGAATACTTCGGGTTACATTATCAGAAAAATGCGATTGCTTACTTTCTGTAGCTTAATAAGTTGTTTAATACCCCGTTTACACGATGAAGCTCGTTCGACGAGCTGGCTCGTCTACCTATGTTAGCTCGATGTTTGCTCGATGCTTGCTCGATGTTTGCTTCATCGTCTAAACGGGGTATAAGGCAATAAAAGCTTAACTAATACTGTTATTATCATCTTATATCTGCATACAAATTGAAGAGAGTATTAACTTTGTTATCATTTTACATTTTTTTATTTTTAACATATCGTTACTAATTGAATGAATTTTTTGTCTGTATTTTCTCCAGTGCTTTAAAAAATTTTAATAGTATATAAGCGTTACCAAAATTAGTATTTACTTGTGATAATTTGTAGTTATTTTAGTTAAAATACATACAGTTAGCAGCTTTAACACTGCGACTGTCTCGTCTTGGTCACATTCTGCAGACTGTAGTCAATAATAACCGTCTATTAACGCAGCGTGTATACGATGCAACGGAATGATTTACCACTACTCACACGACGCGTTCGATTGCCAACTGGAAACAGACGCACAGACAGACTGACCACAACACGCAATAGTGTACTGTGAAAAGAGCCGCGCATATAATTATTCTGCCGAACGCGGCCACATCTGCCCTAAGCGTTTCGGCATTCACGCTTGGCTGCATTATAAAAATTATATAGCAATTGAGATCGTTATAGCTATGACAAACTGGCTATCTGTGTTTCAATAGTGCATACTCGTAAAAGGCATCTCCAACAACTATGTTTTAGGGCTTTTTACAACTGTATAGGCCTGAATTTTTTTATTGATTACTTTATTGCTAACTTTGCCGAGAAAGAATGCAATGATTTTTGTCTGTGTGTATGTGCGTCTATTTGCACGTCAAATTGCTGAAATTGTTACCGTTAGGGATTGGAGATTGGGGTTACATAATCTAGTGGGGGCGCTACGGCGTCGTCCGACATGAGCCTATAGCGGGAAGGAGCGGCGTCGTAGCGGGATGATTGGCAGGTAGCACCTACAAGAGGAAGCGACAATGCAGACCGGGGTTCTTTGCTACTGCGACCGTACAGGCCCCGTATCTGAGGCCGGGAGTGCTTACGATGTTGAGATATTACTGTGTATATAACTGTAATATACGAGTGCGAAGAAATTCGTCTTATTACTCCGCACACACTGACACTACCATTAATACAGTAACTGCACTTCATAAGCGGCTGACTACTACAGAAAGAAGGATCTGGACAGTGGTCCGTCGTAAAAGTTATGAAAAAAATTTAAATACAATTTTACACAGTTATTCGGGACCCAAAAAGCAGCAAAATTGTTCACACGGGGGCCGCTTTTGATGACTTTTTTTTACATTGTACCCAATCTTTTATGCAAATAAAGCATTTAAAAAAACAGCAATACGGGCTTACAATTTGACAATAAAATATCACCCAAACTTTAAATTCGCTGTGAATATCGTCAGGTAACTGGTAATAATATTATTGCTTTATCGATATGAAAATGTCGTAAGTAGTAAAACAAAGTTACAAAACCACGTAATGTTGGTTAAAGTGCATCCATGGTTTTTTTTGCAAGTAATCTGTAACTACGCATGCTACGTAAAGCGTACACATTACGATGCCGGACTGGCATCGCGTAACCAACCGTCTGTGAAGCGGAAGGGAACCCGAATGGACACGAGGGCACAGCCCGGCTAGTCAATAATACCTCAGTGGTAATGGCAAGGCAAGCGGGCGTAGCATCGTGCGTAGCCTATCTGAGCCGACTGTCATGCAACTGCAGCGCTGGGTTGCGCCCGTAGTCGGACAGATCGGGTGGTTTCTACTGTTCCTTGGGTGCGAACCAGGGGCGTCATTTAAGTGAAGGGGGCTAAAGGGGTTTACGAACCTCCCAAGGATTTGTGATTTTAACTTTTCCTTGTAAATCGTACCTGTTAAACAGTGTTACTGCTGCAAAAACAATACGTTACATACACCGAGACCCCAAAGATTACACAGACCCTTCCCAATGATTTACTGAAATGACGCCATTGGTGCGAACACCTTGGGTGGTGACTTGTAGGACAGTTGCGAGGGGCACCGACGGCATCAGTAGGCGGAGAGCAGCATGGACGTTTTTGTATTTATGCTGCTTTATATGTTGTTTTATATTTATGTTAATTAGAGCAGCTTACTCATTTTTAAAATGTTTAAAGTTGTGAACAAGATCTTGACTCCAACAATTTCAATGTTGGTCTGTGAATTTTGAGTATTTTCGTCAGCTGATATTTGGTTTCGGTTGACGTCAACCTTTACTACGAAAAGACCCGCCGCGCAAAAAGCCACCCAAGGCGTCCGTTCCTATGTGATGTCATACCACCCAAGATGTCATACAATCGGTTGCGCCGCATCCGAGCGCTTCCGTTGCACGGTTGCAGTTGTAGCAACAGCAGCAGCAGCTAAAGCTTGGATTGCCGGCACGGCACAGTTAGTCGTGCGTTGAGTTATCCGATGCAGTAGATTCCGTCGACTCAGCCATGGGCAACGAACCCTCCCGGGTACGTATTCTCTTCTAACCGATCTCTCCCTAACTGTCTGTCGCTATAGGCGTCACGTCCAGATCAGCTAACGAAAGGAAACAGGAAAAAGCGCAAAAGTGAACATCGAAAGAAGACCACAATAATATTGTGAAAACTGATCAAACTATAAGCACGCTAAGTTACTAACGCGAAGCTAACCCGAGCGTAACGTAGAATCCGACGCCAGTTCAAAATTATTATCGCATTAACATATCTCTCTGGTATGCATTTTTCTCTTTTAAATCGATTTCTTCGAAACTATCTGTCACTATAGGCGTCACATTCAGATCAGCCCTTAGATTAGGCTAGCTTTGCACTCGAAACATTTGCAAAGCTTGTTCTAACTGACTAGGTTAGAGTTGGGATATGATTGGCATTAGCATTGGTAACTCAATCTTTCCTGCACACCGCACAAATACAGGTGTAATCTTAGCCTTAGAAGTTGCAGATGTTTTTTTATGTAATTGGATGCGGCAGTTTGACTTTACATAAAACTATATGTTTGCGTGATTTTGTGTACTTTTTGAACGGCCTTTGATCTAATTTGTTTGGCTAATTACTAATTAGCATGTGCCTAGGGACGGCCAGTTAAGGCAGGACAGCAACAAATATTGTTGAATAACGTGACCAGTATAGGCATCACAAGAACACCAAATCAACGTTTGTCAATCGTATCCGATGCTATTGCAAAACAGTGCTGTTTGTGCCTGCAACCATTTGTTTTTGCAAAGTAGGCCTATACTAGCCTATAAAACGCAGATTCACAATAATACGGTTTTTACCAACCATCCCATGGTGTGTATACAGCGTCGTCACACGACAAGCGAGACGGCAATTTAAACCAGGGGCGTCATTTAGGGGGAGGGTTGGAAGGGTTCTACGGACCCCTCGAGGATTTATGATTTCAGTTTTTTCTCTTTTTTGCTGTGTTACATTAGTTTTCTGATGAGACATAGGACATGTGTGCTTGCAATAGACTTTGGTTGATTAATGGATGTTAAATGGCAACCAGTTGAGACTATCACGCTTGTACCCGTGACACATTATGATGTCAAAATTACGTCAGGATTAGCAAAGAAGTTTTAATCAACTAATATATTTTGTTGCAGAATTTTGAATTAGTATTTCTTTAGCTGTATCTGGTAAAAATTGCATGTAAAATGATTATCATTTGAGTGAATTATGAGAAAAACAAAAAGGGGTCCCTTTTATGAAACACCATGTAGCTCATGTCCATAAGTACTGATTTTTGCAGTGTGTATAGTGAAATGAAGCGTTGCTGTTAATGCAAAACGGTTGTTCGTCATCAGACACTGACCGATGAACATTTCTGCTCAGAGAACACATGCAGCACAATGGAAGCTGCAGTGTGACTGTCGTAGGCCTATATTCGCTGCCGTTCTGCACGACTTGTGCTAAGTGATTACGAACGCCCGCTAGATCCATCGATCCTTCGGCGCTCGCTCGCATGGTTCGCCTGAAAATGCAGGACTGGAAAATGACGGAGAAAACGAACTGGAGGCCACGGTCAGGAAACGCATAAAAGACCCCAGAAAAGTTAAGCAGATGTTGCAATGAATCTTTGATGAAAGGAAAAATCGAGGTCGACCTTTTGGAGATACACATTCTAAACATATAGGTTTTAGTTATACTGAATTATCATGGGACAACATCTGTCTTACGGCAACAGACAGAGGAGAATGGACCGCCCGATGTGCTGGTCACTGGAAGGACAAAGATGTAAGGCTAGACTGCTGGTAATGTATACTATTGCATTAAACAAGTGTAAATAATAAGGCTTCTGCAGCATGTATTTTAGCATAATTTCTGTGCTATTTTTTGTGAACAGCAGGTCTAAACGTTATGAACGTCAAGATTGTGTATCCTCCTTTACCTTGGTCTTTCGAACTCGAACACGTATTGACCGTCAGCCAAATGTCACTCCGGTATTTTCAAGTCCGGCAAATTCAAGTTCGTCATTTTCCAGACTTGCGTTTTTCGATTCTGCATTTTCAGCGCTCCGCTTCGCATCAGGCGCCATCAGGAAGTAACGCCAACAATACATTGCTGTGTCAATCGACCAAGACGTCCCGGAGTGACACAGTTGCACGCAAGCCGGTTTCGGCAGCACCAAGGAGATAAATAAGGCCAAGCCATCGCCTCTCCATTTGAGATCTAGCTTCCCTTGAGTTTCACGGGCAGTAAAGGAGATTACTTTGCTGGTTCAACCTAGGGAAATGCACCTTCTCAGAAGAATGTCTTGGCTACCTTCTGGCTTCCCCCACTTATAACAAGCTGTGTCTGCTGCCAATGGTTCTAAGCTTCATGCTTCTAGCACGGCAGATCTGCAAAGTTCACTTGGCCGGTCGGCATGGCTGTCAGAACTCTGCGAGGTTTTAAGAAATCACGACTGTAATCATTGTCGCAATTGCACCGTGACATCGTTGGATTTCGTCACCACGTTTTGACCTAAATAATCAGTATCAACAAGCAAAACGTTTCATGCGTTCTTATAACAAATTTTTCCGTCACAGTAAATTATTCTGCGATGTTGAATCTTTTATCACCGTGCATCTTTGCCAGCCTCTGAAGCCATTATCCCGGCCGTCTACCATGTGGCTGTAAGATCGCGGTGGACGTCTCGCTCGCATCCGACATCGATGACGCCAAAGAATCCATCAGAACCTGCGGAGTAACTAAAACTTTAGTTTTCGTCCAACGTAGCGGACCCAACGAGTGCTTCTATTTTTGCATTTCGACTGTTATGCCAGCCCCGTCCGTTGCCTTTATTGCTTATTTTTTCTGCATTCATTACGTTCTTTGCGTACGCCATGCGTTTCGTGCGCTGCGTTGGATGAAAACGTCGCTTGAAGTTCCTGCTGTGGGTTAGTCGTCGCTTGCTCGCCTTGAGCCAGCACGAAGGCGGCGGTCATGTTGTGTGCATTGCATGCGTCACATCTCGTTGGTAATAAGCGACTCGCGAGGTGCTGCAATCTAGCGCCAGCAGCAGCAACAGCAACGTGGTTATCGTCAAAGTGCGTCGAGCGTCGCGGCTGCCGACGGAGACAGTGACGTCATCGTAGTGACGTCGTCTTGTTGCAATCAGCGTTGAAATCACGTTGTACCCATCACTCCTTTGCCCCCAGTCACCGTCCGCCGCCGTGATGGCACCGGCGCTAATTTCTCCAGGGATGGACCGTACAGTGCACCGGGTCGCTATATATACAGTTAGGACTGGCCAGGCTGCAGGCTATACATGTTTACTCACGCGAATGAAGATTCATCGTCTACAGCTGTACAGCACTTCCACCGCACTGTTGTCCAGCGTTTATCGTTATTAGCACATCACGAGCTTGGACTCCGCCGTATTTTTGTTGCAATAAAACTGCAATACCATCATTAGCCTATTATGTCTAAAATGTATACTGCCTGTGATAGAAGACCGTAAGTGTATTACAATTTACAACGTCAGTACTTTATAATAGAAGATTAAAATGTAGCATCGAATCATAAAATAATGTTAAAAGCTTCAGAAAGTAGAAATATTCCCAGTTGTTGCTTGGACGAATTACTGTTTGATGGCACTTTTAGCTAGTTTGTGTAATTTTTGACGCGCTACATCTTTGCTGTACGGCATCCTTGGCATCGCTGTCGTCTGTCGTATGTCTGTCTGTAACGGATGTATTATGGCTAGCCGTCAGGGCTTATGGAGAAACGTTTTACACAGTAATTGTCCTGGTGTATTAAACCTAAGCATGCAAAATTTCAGCGATTTAATGCAAGTGGAACATTTTTAAAATTGGGGTTGAACACAAAAGAAGTAGAAAAATGTGCGCTTTTCAGCGGAATACTGATCATGTCTCGGAAAAGTGAGATATATGACCAAAGTTATTACTAATCACTAATATGAAGTAGCATACGCCCTTTCAGATGATATGGACATCATTGACTTTGGGGATGACCTTAAAGGTCAGTACTGCAACAGGAACTGTATAGGCTGTAGCACTTCTTCTCTAGCGACAGCTGGGCTTTATTGTTTGTTGAGTTGTTTTATAACACGTTGTACAACTGACCCACAGCAAATTGAAGCAGATGCAGCTTGAGGCACATTATGTGTAGTCAACATCTGCGTTTACAGAGCTCTTTGATACAAGACTTTCGCGCGGCGGTTGCGGAGAATACGCAGAATGGCACCGGCGTTGCTAGGGGCAACGTGACGTCACGTGGCCACGACGTCACCCATCAACGTGCTGCTACTGCTAATAGTCGGGATGAACTCAGTGATTCGTCTTACAGTTCAAGGAGTTCCCGAGACGCCGCCGTCGCCAAACCCCCCGGTAATCCTATACCACAATACATTCTTTATGAGTGTGCGACAGATAACGGCAGACACACAGGCGTTATTCCGACGCTATTTCTATAAATTGTCAGTCAAATTACCCGCTTTTATGCTCTGCTTTATTTCATAGCAACACGGTTTATCGCCGTCATATAAAATGCGGTTTACCACCGTTTACTGCTGAGCTTATATGCAGTTTTACTGGCTCCATTCCATCGTGAACGCAATGTACACTGGGAACGTAAAAGAATCTCACCGGGCGACGTTTTCGAAACCTTCGATAACTTTTTCAGTTGCCAAATTATACATCGTGTCCCAAAATTAGCGATAGCCCTTGCTTCAAACACACCTTGTTTAGTTTGTAGTTTATGAATTTCAGCAAAATATCATATACTACACTGTTTTAACATTACTCGCCGTCATACATATTATGATATCCACATTTTACCGTGGGTGCTCAGTGTGACGTCATTATTAAGTCAGAGTTTGTTTACTTTACGGTTACGTTCAATGCCTTGTTATTGACAAGGCGATCAAGTAATGGCGTACTCCCCCCCCCTTAGGCTAAGAGCTCGCGTATTAACCTCGACGCAAGTTCTTTAAGCACACACTTTAAAGACTAGTTCAGAATAATTGTCTCCATGAATGTTTCAAATTTTGTAAAAATCTGTCAGCTATTAACGATTTTACATTAACTTATCTGTGGAGGTGTCGTTAATTTTGGGACACGGTGTATATTATTGCTAAAGGGCAGGTTATGCATTGAATATTATGACAAATTAAACTTTATTCTCATACTTTTTGATAATTCAGATATAATGCGACACAGTACTGGAAAACCGACAGTAAAAACCGTTGTTTTTAAAATCAAAAACTTTAATTTCACGGAATTTTCACTATGGACTGCCCAAAGACTCTAGTTTTCCGCTACAAAATTTCGTGCTGCTGGGTTCGGGGGTTCCTCTCGAACGAGGCCGTCAAAGAGGGGTACTTCCTCTAAAAAGACGTTATTTTGTCGCTATTGGCTCGTATAGTGTGAAAACGGTTGCAGATAGGTACAGATATGCTGCTTATCATAACAAGCGCTGGTCACAGGCTTTTTAGCTTTATCAACATCAATGACCTTGAGCCCTAAAAAAGGGGTTTTAGTGAATTCTTCGCAATAATTAGCTGCAGTGCACATTTCAAGAGTGAATTGCGACGAAATGCCTGAAGATGACCATGACAACCTGCTTACAAAATTTTCAGCAGATTGTAGCAGTTCAAGTGCCGAACCCATAGGTTCAAGGATGTTTGCGCACGCGAGCGTCAAATAGGGGTACCCATCTAAAAGTGATTACTTTACTGATATTGGCTCGTATATACACAGACATACTGTTATCATAACAAGTACTAGTGACGATCTTTTTAATGGTGTCAACATCGATAACCTTGAATGTCCTTGAAAACTCAAAATATGGGGTTATAGTTAATATTTTAAAACTGTTTTTTTTTGCAATTTTTGGCTGCGACGCACATTTCAAAATTGAATTGCACTAACATGGCTAGAGAATAGAGATAGACCTGGACAACCTGCGAACAGGAATTGCTAACGCGTCTCATGAGCTTTGCTCAAATTACTTGTTGTTTTTAGTGCACTTTAATGCAAATCGTACTTAAAGTTTACTTGATGAGTTGATATAATGCTGTATTTTGTAGATTAATATACCCTGCAATAATTAATAAGAACAAAACACTTAAAACAGTGTAGCAAGTATTACGGTGTGTGCTGTTTTTCTGGGGTCGCCGTTTTTGTCTAGTTTTCTTTGTACACCAAAAACTCTTCAAACAAATTTTTAAAAAACCTGAAATCTTTTTTTCAAAAACTTTGTGCCACAATAATTCGGCGCATGAAGCGGTCGCCTTATCATGCCAAACGGAAATTGACGAATCTGCTTAAACGCAGACATGTACGTACGATCAGTATTATACAGGTCTACGTGTAAGCAGTGATCGATGAAGATACAGCGACATGTAATAGGCTAAGCATCGGCTAGTCTAGCAGACGCGTTCACTTGTCACTCTATGTCTCTACGTGAGCTTGTGAATAGACGTTCAATTCTGCGAGACATGACAACTGCCAACATTTCTGCGCAGTGAAAAGATGACCGGACGTCGGCATTTGTGTCTTGTCTACGCAGATGGTATCTTGCCAAGACAGACCTTTTTGTGTGCACTGTGCAGCGACCAGCTGACACTGACTATTATTCGCACTGTCGCTGGCGTATATAGGGAAGTATAAAGAGATAGTTTAAACCTCGCTGAGTATCAGCAGTATGACTTTTTTATAAGTAAAGTGGAAATACTGAAAAATAAAAATTAGATTAATGAAATTTTTGGTTTGCGAACTTGCAACTGCACGTTTGACAGATATGCACATTGCTGACTCCTAAAAATTGACGCGGTCTGCATGAATCCCAGTGTCACCTGTTGTCAGAGGTGCGAGTACTGTTTTGCACCGCTCAGAGGGCCAGCAACTTGCTATTTACTAGTAGCATATCTCACTTTTCAACCTGTCGTTGCTGCGCATAAGGTCAACAGTTATGGTGAACAATTTTTCATTGACATCCGGCAACTGTAGGCCTAAATAGCTTCAAGCGGCAACGTACAGTGTAAAGCACGCCTAACAACAAACACAAAACTCCGTAATGCTTCCCTGTTTTTATTATGGGGCCGTCCTTCCTAGAAGGAGGCCACATCATGTATCGATCCTGTCCGTCTGTCCCGTGCCTACTTCTTTTTACGTATCGTTTTAGGTACGTGAGCCTTAACTCGTACGGAAAACGAAATTCCCATAGTAAAGATACTGCAAGGACGGCCCCATAGCGGGC
>Ga0056128_1004743_pt1 | contig 17052 bp, 10 predicted proteins | sample WorMetLIZISLAND2_FD_71113 | JGI IMG/M metagenome (GOLD analysis project Ga0056128, IMG submission 71113) | Marine gutless worms symbiont microbial communities from Max Planck institute for Marine Microbiology, Germany - Olavius geniculatus... ... | reverse complement strand
AAGGACTTGCACATCGAAAACAGCAAAAATTACAAAAGGTGATATTATTCAGCAGCACATTGACACACAGACAGTGTGATGCGGGCAATATCACCTTTTGTAATTTTTGCTGTTTTCGATATGCAAGTCCTTAAATGTTGCCGTTAACAAGTGTATAAACTAATGTTTTGTACATTTATTACATATAGGCGTGTATTGACAAGTCATCTGCGTACGGAGCATCATCGCGTGAAGATATCTTAGACAAGTGGCTAGAAGACACGACCGTTCAGTTCGTCATTGACGACGAGTATTATAGTACAGAGTGGGCTGATTCCGTGCTCGAGGTCTGATATTTTGATGCGTCCGTCTGACGCCGACAATGGTTAAATGGTGTAGCTCTTCATAGGAAACCCATCTCAGAGCTATGGAGCGTCGTCTGCCATATGAGATCGAGACAGGCGAACGCGCCCCGCCATAACCCCAACCAGACGACAAGTTGATACTTGATATCCTGAAGGGATGGAAGGCTGAGTTGACCTTGGTGTTGGTTGTATACCGAGATGATTTTCCTTTATGCATACCACTTGATCGCCACTTGACTGGGAGCCGAACTAATGACACGACCAAACCTCAATTATCCGATAGCTTTGTATTTGTCTTTATCGATATTTTTCTTCACAAATTTTGTCCTGCTGGGTGTATATTGTGCATCTATTTATATCCTAGTAACTTAATTTGAATGCCAGTTTGTTTCTTTTGCTATCAGTTTTGCAAGAAAAAACGCTGGGTATTTGTGCTTATGCTCACTTTAGGCAGGCCTGTTTTTACACGTCGCTTATTTTAACAGTCACCAGTAGAGCTAATTGTACGTTATGCTGAGCTTTAGACATTATATCACGTCATTGGACATTGTTTAAGTCTGTTTAGTGTAAATTTAATAAAATTGAAAATTGCTATAAATTCAAAGATTTTATTGAAATTTTTAGAAATAGACTGCAACGATTTATTGCACAAAGGTGACCGCTGTAGACAATACTTTATTTCGACAAATTTATTAACTCATCTTATGCTAGTAAGAGTGCTAGATGAAAACATTAGGATCATATGAGATATTCTGACTACATATAGGCAGGCCTAAGTACGCTTTACATGATCTAACTGCAATGAATGCGTGCTGCAGAGTGACGACATCAGTTGCACTGCAGAGTCTAACATGTCACGTAATTCTGGTGAATTTTGGCTCAGAAACCGAACTAGAAAATGCAATAACAGGTTTATTTAACTTTATTTATTTTTTTACAAAATAAATTGTGCATTTTGTGTTGTGTTTTTATGTGTTGTAGTTCACTGTTTATTTCATTTTTGACAGTCGTTAATGCTTAAGACAAAAAAACAGAACGCCTTCCCTATGTCAATAGTTTTTATTTGGAAGATGATGTGAGGACTCGGCCTAACCTGGAGTGACTCTGAAAATGGGCAGCAACGGAGTCAGAAAAGTTTTTAAAAAGTTTTAGTAGCAGTGCTTAACTTTTGTACAGATGTTTTCTCAGCTGGAGTAAGAACAGTTTACAACTGACAACAGATTTCTTTACCGTAATCAAACGCTATATAATTCGGTACATTATTGGTCGTCCGATGTAGAACGGAATAGAATAAACAGACTGGTGAACAAAGTTGAGCCTGATGATAGCAGAATCTGTATCGCATGCAGTTAAAACGTGATACGTGTTAAAGCGCGTAGAGAGCGACGTAACTGAACTGAACTGAACTGACATAGTATAGTTTTTGGCGAACCGACCAATGGGCAAGCAGTGATGCATTACAGTAGGCACCGTCTAACGGCGTCGGTGTCTATGTGACTACGCTAAAGTACGAGTCAGTCAATGACCAATGAGCTCACCCTGCTTGCCCATTGGCCAGATCGTCAAAAACCAAACCGTGTCAGTTTAGTTAAGTTTAGTTACGTCGCTCTGAACGCGCCTTTATTGTTGGTTGAACGACAGAGTGCAGAGTGACAGTGCAGTGGATATTGAGGCGTCTACATCGACCGAGCTGGGCAACCTGCCGCCACCCAACGACATCCTCTGGCATCCCGTCTACTGCGCCACTGATCAAGGTACGCTTTATTTCGGCATCAAAACAGTATGTTGTGTACTGAAATACCTTTTCGGTTTATGACTGGTTTTCATCTCAAAGTGCGTCTGTGGTATTGTTCTCGAGATATCAGTGATATACGCACTGGTGGATTATCACTGGATTTTCTCAATAGTTGGTTTTTGGAATCAGAAATCACAAATCAAAGTCGAAGCATCAGCTAAAAATAATACCATTTGCAGGATTTGTTTCGGCGATATCTTCGATACAAGTAAACAAAATAAATAAAAAAAATAAAGCACTGGAGAGAAAGTATGAAAAAAGCACTGCGTAGAAAGTAGTTTTCAGTTTTCTTGAAATTTCATCAACAGCACATACTGTATCTGTTTGCCATTCTACCGCGTCGATTGGCTGTTTGCACCGATGTGTCGTCAGATGGTGGCAATATGTCTGGTGGACCAGTGACTGTGAGATGTCGACGCGGTGAAATGTGTCGCTGTCGACTGTCAGCCTGGTCCACGCGCCTTCTGCTCAGCGCCTGTATCGTGCTCATCATCTGCGGCAACTGCGTCACTTTGTCACTCGGACACAAGTTCAGCATCGACCTGGCGCTACGTTGGATTGTTGTCTGCCTCTCCGGCTTCCTGCTCTGTGTCCTGTTTGACACGATCAAGGTCTAATCTGCACTAATTTGCTGTGTCCTACGTGTTTTCTCACGCCTGGATCGATTGATTTTGCCGTTGTATGCCCCGATATCAGACCACACACACATAGTTCTGGCTGTTGATAAATCTCACCAAAAATTTATGCTTTACACTCATGTGTCACCAGTGGTTGTTTTTAGAATCGAACTGTTTTTTCCGTTTACATTTTAGCCGTTTTGGTTATTTTGTTGCGTTCCGCCATTACGAAGTGCTGGTAATCATAACATCTGTTATCTCATTTGTCGGATTTGCCACTGATCACTGCACAAAATAAATTTTTGGAATTCGAATCATTCAGGTTTGTCACTCACTGATTGTTTACAGCGATCGAAAATATGTAGGCGTTTGTGATGTTGTGATGCGCAGGTTTTGATAGTTGCTGCTGTACGCGCCGCGAGAACAAAACGTTTTGACTTAAACGCTTATTTTTCTGTTTGTCAACTGTCACTGAACGCCGCTACAGAACAGTTGCAGGTATAGGCTAATGAAGAATTCCACTGCTTCGAAAATATTGCAAAAATGCGGTAACAGAGTTTATTTCACAATAGCGATTGTTTGAAAGTAACTATACTCTTGTACGTTGTTGTTCATAAAAAACTATTACTTTTATCTGTACGTCGTCACTCTCGTTGTTTTTTTTGCTTTTGCCACAGGCCCAGATAACCATTTTAACATGTACTTAAGCGTTTATTTGTGCCGTGAAATTTATTTGATGATGCTTATTGAATGGCTATTGGCTAATGCACTGCACCATAATATTAGTTATGTTTTGTAAAATAATTTTCCTGTTATTTTTTATTGCAATTACTTGCAATTTTGCAGTTTGTTGTATTGTAATTTTTTGTTCATTTCCAATGGCGTTTGATCGTTGAGAAATAAAGGATTACTTACTTATTTATTTACTTACAGCGGTTGTGTGTTTGTGGGTACGTATTAGGTTCGTGCACGACCACTGGGTGGGTTTGCTCTGGTGCGAGCGCGAGAGGAGGGTCGCAAGTTGGCGCTACTGAACGCGTTACTTCGCGGCTCAATCGTCTACATCGCCTTTATCCTACTTCTCATGTTCATTAACCACTCCACGTTCCCCGGCTATTCCGGCTTCCTGTTCCGACGTGATGTCGCCGAATTACTCGAGAAACAGCCGGGCTCTGACGGCCGTAACTTTCGCGCGATTAAAAGGCAAGATTGAATTTTTCAATTTGTCGATTACATATTCGATAGACTAGGCTATAGGCTGCAGTTGTATCGTTTACTGTCTTCTGCAAATTCTATGGTATTCAATCTCGCAAACGTACGTAAACAATCTCTTGTTTATTTCAGCATTTTGGAATGTTTTTTATTTGGGAAATCTTTTAGATTACAAAGACTAACGTGAAGTAACTTAGGCTAATTTTAATTTATGCACTGTATAGCAAAAAACAGACTCTGTTTTTCATCTTTAGGTTTGCCCAGTTATAACAAACTATGTTAACGTTTTTTTCAATCATTCTGTGTAACGTTTGCAGCGCTGACGGTTTCTGGCGCTGGGTGAGTGACGTCGCAGTCCCGAGTATCTTGCAGTCGTATGACAACAGTCAGAGTGTTCCTCTGCTGGGCGTTGCCAGATTGAGACAGATCAGAAGTCGTCAGAGTAATTATATTTTCTGTTTGCAACAAATAGCAATCGTGTAGCCTAGTGTTTTTTATTTTGCCAGTTTTGCAGCATTCGCATTTCGCAGATTATGTACTTTGCATGTTTCTCAAACATGACATATATAATATATTGCGAATTTGAGCGTGCTAACTTTAAAATGAAAAAAAAAATATGTTCACATTAGACTTTGTACTTAGTAAAAACTAACAAATATTACTTGAAAATGATGTTCTCGTATACAGTAGTAAATAAATGATAGTAAGCTTCAAAAATATGTTAGATATAACTCGTGTCTTTCTGTGTTTTTCTGTAATACGTTTTTACATATCAGTATTATTGTGGGATGCTGATGCTGTTAAAGTACTGTCAGTGCTTAGCTTTTGAGTTATATTGCTTATTACACGTCACACTCGTTGTCTTTTTGATCAAGTAAGAATAAAGATAAAAAAAATAACGTTAAATTTTACCAACACATTGGAGAGTCGTTCCCTGTAATACTCACAACGTATAATTTGTACTTTTCGTATAGCGGACTGTTTAGCGACTGACTTGTGGCCGACGGAAAAGTTTCGCTGCCGTGGACACACGGGAAGCTGGACGGAAGATAAAGCCGACTATGACGTCAGCTGGAAGGCTAAGACCTTTAACTCTACTGGTGAACTCTTCGACATTTCCGGCTGGTCTTATGACACGACCTCACCAAGGTGCAACGTCGTGATAACGTTACGCTATTGACATCATTGTCTCTGTGGTTACATGTGCAATAAAATGTTGCAAAACATTTGTGTAAAGCTTTGCAAAATATGTTTAGCATCTTAAACACAAGTTGCGGATAAGACATGGCTACATAATAATTATAAAATCAATCCATATGAGGTTGGCGATTAGTAAGTGCTCTTTACGTCGTTGACTCAATCTCAGGACTTGTTACTAATCTAATGGTTTCCACATTGTTATTGTTAACAAGTGCGTAAATGTTTTCGTCTTGTTTTTTTGCCGTCGATCTTTCCAGTTAGTGCAACTTTTTAAATTGATTTTTTCTTGAAAATTAAATTTCTCTGGTAATGATTATCTTCATAAAGCTTCTTTTTATGTCTACTTTTTGCAGTAATATTTTATCAATATTTTGTCTGTCAAAAAAGCAGATTGACGGATCGGTATTATCTATTGTTGTTGTTGTTGTTATTGACTTGTAACCAACAGCAAGTTACCGAGTTTGTGTTTTATGCTGTTTTCTGATGTTTTAAACATTGTGTACGCCTGCTGCTGACAGTACAAGCTACTGGGGCAAGCTCTCATGGTATGGAGGATCTGGATATACGGCAGAGATACGAAATGCCACACGTACAACGCTCGAATCGAGCGGTTGGATCGACAGAAGGTTATCTCAGATTTCTGAACTTTTGTTCGTTCTGCACGCCATATCGTTTTCTTTGTCACTGCGTTACTTGCTGTGTACTGAAGCTGTAGTGATTTTTGTATTGACAGTGCGAAGCAGATGCATAGCTTGAAAGGACTTACAGCTCGCAACGAATTAAACAAAAATGCGTAAAAACGACTTTTATTGACATTCTATGGTTTGTACTTACTTAACAAAAAACTTAGTTATAAACTGTTAGAACGAGATCCGTAATCTTGTAGTTATGCTTCTTGCGTTTTAACCTGGGACGAATACTGAAAGGAAATGTAGCGTCCATAACGCTTGTTGTCTGCTTAGCACAAGAGCCGTGATGGTTGAGTTTACATTGTACAGCGTGAGCGCGGATCTTCACGTTTCTGTCAACTTGGCTGCTGAGTTTTCCTTTTCTGGTATGACAGATTTGTTATTGAAGTACATGTTGAAAACCATAAACGTTTAACGCATAAGTAAGTGCAGTAGCCCATACACGATGTCTCATAAAAGCTTGCGAGTGTTATTTTGGGATAACTTTAGCAAATGTAATTCGATTTTAAGAAGCAAAAATGTCTTCGCCGGTTGCCGATATGTGGGCGTATGCGGCCATCCGTTTAGTTCTCAAGCGTCATAACAGCTTACAGTAATGTAGGTTTAACTACTTTATTATGCAATCGGCGGTCGGCTCCTGAACCGGTGCGTTTGCGCATGATCCATGTGTAAGCGTGTATGCGAAATAGGTCCAAACGTCATGTTGTTGAGCTTTTTGACGTTCGATGACCTTGACATGTGATCTTTTGAATCAAAAGTTGTGTACTCAGCTTCCCTCAAAAACGTTCGGAACAAGTTCAGCTTTTCGCGCTGTTTGTTTTCGAGTTAGGAGCTCATAGAGAACAGTGGGACAGACAGACGAACGGACAGACAGACAGATCGCCAAGACACATAATGTGGTCTAGACACTCTCGAGCCGCCGCATAATAGTTGAGGTACAAATTATATCTGCAGTCGGTTAATGTTACTTATAGACCAATTAATGATAGTGTAAGTTGCAAAGTTACTTGCTTGGCTTTTGTCAGACGTAGACCTACTGTAATAACATCGTAACTAAAGCTGACTGCTAGCTGTATTAACAAATTTAACTTAACGACCAGTTTACAACGACGGGTTTTGTTATGACCAGGTGATGTTTACACGAGCAGCAAATATCACGTATTCAAACTGATGACCGTATCCAGCATTGGCTCGGCGCTCATAGCCTTTGAGGTTGCTGCTTTTTTCGTTTTATGTTTATTGTATTTTTACGATACTTTGTTTATCGCCTACCGTTGGTCGAGTTTTTAGTCGTGTGCTGCAGTTGCAGTCATTAGTATGATATCTAAACGTTATAAACTGGTTTGCGTGCGTGAAAACCATTTTTTCAATAATATCAATTGAGTCTTTGTGCTGGACAATGCTTAGTTTTTATTGGGTTTGAGTTTGAACGGTGTTTCAATACATCATTTTTTACAGCTGTTGGTATTACTAGACATATCCGTTTGCAGCGTTAATAATAACAATATTTTTAGTTTAAGTAATCAGATGTATTAAGATAATTATAAATTCGACAGTATATAAAAAATATTGCAGTAATTAGATTCCACCACGTGTCGTGTATTGTTAAGTTTTTAGTGGCTTGCTGCATAGCAGTTGCCAACCTATTGTGTGATCAGGTCAACTCAGCCTCCTATCCTTAGAGGGACGGGAAATGTGCAGTAGCTTACGTGCTACGGGGTGAAAGCCTAGTGTGGCTGATTCGGGCAGTAGTATGTCTGCTGGCTGCAGACCGCGGGTCTAGTTGTTCGCTGATGCGGTCAGTGGATGGCCGCATAGTTCGCGGCGCGGTATTATTAACTCATGTCAAGTAACTCATGCCACTTCGGAGATTGTAAAGCGCTTCTGTCTCAGGTAAGAAAGGCTATATTTAGTATAGTATGGGTTTTTTTCAGAATTTTGACATGAATTATATCGTCGTAGTTACTTTCCACCACGTATCGTGTGTGCATTGGTATCATGCAGTGCGTGCTGGCGTTCATTTCGTTGTACATTCTACTCTCATCGCTGGTGGTCTGTCGTCGACTGCGCTGGCGCTACCTGGCGAGTGTCTGGAACTGTCTGGACACGTCGGTCGTCGCGTTGACCTGGCTGTCGATCCTTCTGTTCGTTGTGACGATGTCACGTGATGCCGACGTACAGTCCAAGTTCCACGCTGATCGTTCGGTGTACATCAGCTACGCGCAGTCGGCAGAACTCCAGAATGTCTGGCGTGGCGTCAACGCGCTGCTGCTCACGCTGCTGCTTATCATAGTACGTCACTTCTTGCTCTAGTGTTTTTTGCCTTGCCTTTGTTCCTCTTTATGTCTGAGGATAGGAGGTCGCCGACACGGACACCAAGGCTCTCTCCATCTGTTTTTGTCTCTCGCACTTGGACACACTACGCCACTGATACACCAGTCCACTGCTTAATATCATCAATCCAGCGTCTTTTAGATCTGTCTCGGCGTCTATTTCCGGCGACGGTACCATACACTTGCATGAAGAACATGGGTACGGCTTACATAAATTATCAGCTTTTACTACATGGCCAGAATAGTTAGCTTTTTACTAGTTATTATCTTGTCTTATCTCGTCTGAACCGTAAAAGGCCATGTCGCATACTTCGTCGGCGACACTCGGTTTCTTGCACAAAAACAACTTGTACTTTTGCAAAGTGCAAAAGTAAATGTCACGTTGCTGACCTACTATCTGTTCGGGTCGACACAGCCTGCTACGCTCAGTGGCGAGGAGAAATGAGTAATAGCTTATGGGTTTGTGTGACTGATTGGAGCAGTAGCAGTGGTATGTCTGCATGCTGCGTCGCGAGTTCAGTTATTATTAGCAAGCACGGCAATGGATGGCCGCATAGTGCGCTGCGACATCATTAGCTCATACCAGTTACTAGTCAGCTGCCACTTCCAAGATTATAAAGCGCTTTTGTGAGCGAGCCCGACTTCTGTGAGCATCGCGGTAGCAAGTACAGTTGTTGTACGTTTCCTTTACCTTTTAGGCTGCAAACGGTAAACAGTATTTCGTATTAATTCTGTGGAATCATTGCAGTTGTTTTGTCGTATTTGCAGGCGTCGCGTCAGCTGCGGTTCATTCGTTGTATGACATCATTCGTGCAGACTCTCAGGGCTGCAACGCCGGCGTGTAGTTCTCTCGGATTTTCTCTGTTTCTCATCATTCTGATCTACTCGCTGCTTGGCAATCTTGTGAGATAACACTTCTTTCTCAGACATACGTCGAGCGGTGTCAGCGTGTTTCATGGCTTGACTGCCTACGCGCTGTTGATTGGGCATCAGAAAGGGCGTCTTGAATGGAAAAAACTACATCGCTGATAATTATCTGAATTCACTCCTCCCTTTCCTAACTTTATGGCTGTCAGAAAAGTGTCGAAAAAATCTTATTCTTGTCGGAAAATTGTTCTCCAAAAATGCACAGTTTAGGACCGAAAACCCCCGATGTTCGAAAAATTCAGGAGCAAAGTCGAAACTTTTAGCACTCATGATCTCCTCCGTCGGAAATCGGCAACTAACTGCCGAAATTTGGTCGGAAATTTGGAGAGGTGCCTCTCCGAAAATTGCAACTTTTTTCTTCGCCAACTGTTTTAACCCACGACGCCGCTGAACGACAGAGACGGATGTCGGACAGTGAAACGGACGGGCAAAACAGGTAATATAGTCCTACAATAATGCTGCTGTTGCTGTTGCCGGTTGTTGCAGTGGTACGGCGAGTCGCTGGCCGTGTTCCGGACGGTCGGCAGCTCTGTAGCGACAGTATGGTCGTTGGTCCACGGCGGTACACAGTACAGCGAGGCCGCCGGCATGTCAACGGCCAGTCTCAGCAGCTTCACGATGATCGTCTTCACGACATCTCTGCGTGCCGTCATCGCACTGGTGATTCACGCCGCTCTGCTAGCTACGCTCTACCGGACCTACAGCAGCGTCCGACGCACCGCCTTCCACTACAGCCCCACCGACACACGTGACTACGAGATGACAGGTCTACTCGTCAAACGACTGCAGAGATGGCTTGGCGTCATCAAACCAAAACCGGTTGATAACTGTTGTTGTTCTCGCCGCTTTTAAACCGAAATCCGCATTTTGTTTAAGAGTATTAATCGTGCGAAGTTATATGACGATGACAAGCTAAAGCGAAGACCAAAGCTATATCGGCTAAGCTTATAAAAATATGAGTAACACACAACATTGCAGAATGTACACCGTTTCTCAGAAAAAAAACAGTCAAAATTGTTTTTGTCATAACTTTGTCAAATTTCCACCAACTTTGATAATTTGTGGCAAAAATATGGCCAAGGCGATAAAATTATGCAAGATGCACTAACTTTTCACCTCACCCAATTTATGTCAACGCACTACCGTGTGAAACACAGATGCTGCAGATTGTTACATTACACGGTGGTTATTTGTATCAGATTGCTCACTTTTGCATCATCAATTTGACAGAGGGTGCCACGTGGTTTAATAATTTTGTAGTATTAAATATTTTACGGTAAAAACAGCAGACAACAAAATAGCTCACTGATGAGCTTAAAACACGTCTAATCGATAAGTGAATGCAGTTTGATCAGTCAACTTTTGATTCCGCTGACAGCCAGTGGCGTTGCATCTAAGCCATTGTGTCCGTATACGCTGGACACACTTCAAGCATAAATGCTCATAATTTACAAAGTGATTGGTTATACCTGTTTATAATTCTGCTGAGTAATTTACATTTGAATGTTTTTGTGCTGAATTAAGTCATTACAACTTACTTTGAGATAACAACTTAACGTTATGCAACAATTTGGAGCATCTATGTTTTACAAGGTAGTGCATTGACAGACATTAGTTGAGGTGGAAGATGACTAGATCTTACATAATTTTATCGTTTTGGCCATATTTGTGTCAAAAATTATCAAAGTTAGTTGAAATTTGACAAAGTTATGACAAAAACAATTTTGATTCTTTCTGAGACACGGTGTACATTGTACACACGATTAACAATCGCGCTTCTGATTTAGGCTATTTCGAAGATTTCGGTAATTATAAACTTCACAGGACTAATCTATCAGCATGTGTTTAAACTGTTTAATTACACAGTTTTAGCTGTGATTAGTTTAATAAGGAGCTACAGATTACGTATGTGACTGCAGAGGGGAGTCACGTCAAAGGGCGTACAAAGCGTTAGAACTGGGTGTCACGTCAAGGGGCGTTCAAAGCGACAGAACTGAACTGAACTAACCTGACACGATACGAAATGAAATACGACGTGCATACTCAGCAGCATACGCGCAATATTTTAGTTTTACTTATTTGTTATTTATTTATTTATTGTTTGGTTCATTCGTTTCATTTCAGTCGCGTGGAACACATTTTTACCGTTGCTTGCAGGCATTTCGTCAGGTGAACTTTCAGGATGACGCCGCGCAGCGTTGCACTCCAGGGCGCCCTTCGCTGGTTTCACTCGACAACGACAGTCAGGTCGACGACGACGACGACAGTGACGATAATATTGATGATAATGCTGAGTCTGACGACGAAGAAGAAAATGATAACGTTGATGATGACAGAAGCCTGAGTGTTACGTCGTCGGTGGATCATGGTTCAATAGTTCGTAGCGATGCGGTCACGGCGTGCGTTGACGCCACCGCTACACCGGTCTGGCATCGCATGCTCCACATTCTCAACAAAGTACGTAGGCTACAGAAAAGTTAAAGAACGTGTATAGCTATTTATGGGAACCCATCGCATTGCTACGGAGCGTCACCTGCCATATTGCATCACACAGTGTTATGCCTATAGTCCGACGCCCGGTCACAAAAAGTAAGCGATTTCTCAGAGTGACTACACTCCCATATACGCTATGATGACGCTGCTATATCGAACGCTACAATTAACGCTAGGTAACTCGTGCGGTAATTTGCGCACGTGTGGCTGCAGACAGTAACATTGCATTCAAAACTGAGGCCAAGCCGCTGCAGATAGAGACATGGTTACTACTGACAGCGAAAGTCGGCGTAAGGGAATTTGGGCTTTAGTGGGCTATTTGATGAAGTTGTATGAATATGTGAAAGTTATTTATTATGGACCACCCGGTATATGGCAGACACGCACGAATAGTAGGCTACAGGGAAGGGTGCGGTGCTGTAGATTGAAGAACATGATGACGAGCTGGAGTTTCAGCTGGCTCTGATTGGTCGACTGCTGGACAAGGATCAGTCACGTGAACAAGCAGCTGTCTGCTGATCCACTCGTGAACCATTAGACCCTGCAGTCTGACTGATGCTCTTAACTGACAAATAATATAACAGAAACATTTCTATACTTGTTTGAGTTTACTTTTGCGTAGGCCTATAGCATGCCGTGTTGTCATTGGTTTGCTAGTCTGTGCTTACTTATTGTGTTATTTGTAGTAGTTTTTATAAGCTTTTTGTTGAATCCGCTACAGGTGCTATGTAGTTAGTTTTTTGATGAAATACTTGTACATAATGCATGGTCAAACACAATTTACTGAGTTTAACATGTTTCCTTTAAAATATTGACTGGCTGATTTAGTTGACTGCTTTTGAAAACATTTTGGCGAGTGTGGATTTTAACTTAAGAAGAATTGGACTGGCCTGTGATGGAATGAACAGATTGGCTACTATCTGAAAAAGCAAGGACCTTGGCATCGAAATAAAGGTGCGTGCATACAAATCCATGATAATAGGAATTCTGATCTACAACTCTGAAACCTGGACGCTGACAGAGAGACTAAAAAATAAGCTACGAGCATTCGAGATGGGTTGTCTCCGGAAAATTTTTGGTGTGTCAAGAATCTTTCACATCATAAATACAGACATCAAAAATTACCTCAATATCCAGCATGACATTGTGGACAAGATCCGAAGCCGCCATCTTAGATACTTCGGCCATGTAGTCAGAATGCAACCTTCCCGATGGCCATGCCGAGCCCTGTATGGTCGTTTTCACGGAAACAGACACCGAGGACGACCGAGGAAGCGCAGGACTGATAACATTTCGGACGATTGCCAGATGATGGGACTCTCACTTACACAAGCAACACACGAGGCAGAGGTCAGAAGACAGCACTGACTTTCGAGGTCATCCAAGGTCGATGATTATTATCTCATCTGAAAAAGCGTATGCCACTTTTTATTAGTGATTAATAGTAACATTGGCTCTATCTATCATTGTTTTCGAGATATGGCCAGTTTTCTGTTAAAAAACGCACATTTTTTCTACCCCCACCTCTATTCAACACCAAATTTAAACAATGTTTCCCTTGAACTGCATCCTCAAAATTTTGCATGCAGAGAGCCTTGAGAACGCGTTAATTATTTGTGCAATTTTTGAAACGCCTATTTGTTAGCCAGGGTACATCCGTTACGGACAGACGGACAGACACACGACAACCCGTCACACCGTGCCACAAACGCGCATAGCTGTAGCGCGCCAATAAAGTAATTCAGTTGAGAAATAAACGCTAAAACCTGATGTTTTGGTGTGGTCATGGCAGCATAGTAATATATCTTATGCAGTTTTTTAGCGTTGAATAAAATACAAATTGATGGATACTGGAAACTTAACTCAAGTGACGTTATTTATAGGCCTGTAGGCTAAGACTATAGAGCATACGATAACATTAATTGCATAATCCCGACTGTTGAAACTGTAAACAACATGAAAAATGCCCATTATACATGATGTCGCTTACTGTCGCAATTTACAGTTTTCGATCATGATCATCAGACCAATGCGTGCGACGGCGACATTTTTACTTATTTACCGTGTCAGTTTCGATTTCTCTCGGGGAAATTCCGTATAAACACGAACGCGGAAATGTTTGTAAACACTACGATGTAGCTGGCGTTGATACAGTTAAAAGGTGTTTAACGTCAATTGTAGTGTAGTAATATTTATGTATCAGGCATTTACGTACTATAAGTGTTAAAGGAAGATGCTGGTAATTATTCGTCACAATTGTTATTACGCGCTTTGTTGATGTTTGTACTCTGTCTGCATTTGCGAGAATCGGTCTACTTCTTCTCTACTTTCTTCTTCTTCTGGGTTGAGTGCAAACTTCAGTAAGTTGAACGGTCTAGCACTCGAGTCGGGTGTGCACTTTCAGCGGTGTGCTCAGTTTCACCAGCATAACAAGAAATTTGAGCTAATGCTCACGAGACGCGCGAAAACCTATAGCAGTTCCAATTCAGTAGTTTAGCTGAAAATTAGGGTGTTCACGCTAAGTTAATATACAAATACCAAATTCTTTATCTGGATCGCATAGGCCTAACGATAGTAACGTGGCACCACCATGTGAATGATATTGAATGATATAGACTTGTGTCGCAGCTCGAAATCGCCAAAAAATCCATAAAACCCCCTATTTTGGCGTTCAAGGTCATTCAAGGTCATTGAATTTGGCGCCAATCGAGAACTAGTGTACGACTTCCTATTAGTGATTAATAGTAACCTAGGCCCTACCTTGCACTGTTACTGAGATACAGCGACTTATTGGCCAAAAATCGCAAATTTTGTTTACCCGGCTCTCATTTAGTGTCCTCGTTTGGGGTGACCCCCTTCGAATTTATGGAAAATCTTTACGGTTCCTGAAACGAGAGTCATCCATGCAGCCGACAGTGAAGATTTTGATCCTATCTTGCACCGTTTTTGACTGATCTACCCGTGTGACAGATGGACAGACAGACGGACAGAATTGCGATGGCTAAGACGCGCTGACGTCTTAGCCGGTGTCAGTGCAGAGTAGTGATGATTCGATATCAGGATTTCAATTTCAGTATGATATCGATACAATATTTTACATAATATTGCGATATCGATATCGATATTTTAACATAATAAGTATGTAAATCTTATACAAGCATAGGAACAAGACGTAAACATTGAGCAAGGCAGTATGCTTTATTTAGATAATAAAATATGTCTTTAGGTGAAACTGTATTACGTTTGTAGTTCAATTACGACACCATTCAGTCATCCCATTTGTAATCTTTTGTTCCAGTCACGCAACATATTGAAGAATATAAAGAAACTATCGTGATATTATGAAAAATATTGCGATATATCGAAAAATTTGATATTCTTTTTCGATGATACGATACGATTCGATATATTAATACCAAAATGATATATTGATATTTTTGATATATCAAATCATCACTATTGCAGAGGGTTAAAATAGGAGCGAAATTCTGGCTGCTTCAGGATGGGTTGCAACTCCCATTCACTGCATGGCAATGCAGTGGAGTGCTCAAGTAGAGCCTATGCTATTTTTGACTGTGGGCAAATAAAACACTGGCATAAGCATTGACCACTGATGTCGCACCCTAACCTTAAGCACTCGATTCGTGTGATATCTGAACTACGGTAAAAAGTGAATTGGCAGATGTGCAGATCTGCCGATGTTGCAGCAGGATTAGGGCTAGTGTTATCGATAGAGTTAAGATTAAGGTTAGCATTAGGGTATGGGATTGGGTTAAGGTTAAGAATATGGCTAAGAGATGGTTAAATTAATAAATTATAGCTTAAATGTAGCATTACTTGTTGCGACATCTGCAGATCCACACATCCGCAATCCACTTTTTACCTGTTGTCATGATATATAGATATGCACTTTGCAACACTAATTCAATGTTTCATTCAGGCATATTTAGTAAAACTAATAACCTACAATCAAACACTGATGTTTATGCACTCTTTTATTTGCTCAGTATGTGTGTTTTTCCATTTTGTTGATAGTTGTCAGTTGGGTGTTTCAGCTAATTTTTTTTAAAATGCTACTGTATAAGCCTGATTTCGATATGTGATGGCATTCTTCTGAGTCAGTTTGTTAGCCACAATCTTAACAGGGAGGCCTATGGTAGTTCACATTTGTGTAAATGGTGTTCCAAAAAGCATAGATTTGGTCCACCAATGAGCAATTTTAATACCCGCAAGTTTGTACGTTGCACTGTGATAAAATTAGATAGAGATGGCTGTATGTTATGACTGTTGATGACTTGTTGATTGTTTAATCACTGTTTTTTCATATTAGTTATGCAAAGTGAAAGTAAAAGATAAGTTTATGATATGTTATGTAATAATTGCAATTATTTGTGCACTCAGATTTGATTGTAATGTTTAATCAAGTAAGGAAAATTGATAATGCAATGACACGTCACAAGTTACACCACCAGCTATCAACTATTTTTCGGATAGGTATGATTGGTGCAAAATTTTTAGAACAGCATGAAATCACGTCAACTGGTTGAAGGTCTTTAACAGCGTGTCTGCTGGCTTATTTTGCACTTTATTTTGCTGCTGCCAATTCAAAAAATTGTGGCATTTTTAAAAATAATCCAATATTGTAGTAATCAGTACAAAAATGGTTAACAATTACCCAGATTTGTAGCCGGGATTATGCTACACATCACTAGTAAAGAACTGGGCATCACACTGACATTAATTAACATACGTTGTAATATGTTTTTGTTCTTGAAGACTTCCACTACACAGCATGATGTCAGCCAGCAAGACATTCCAGTTCTTATTACGAATGTCTCGATGCCGACTGCAGTTAATAACGTTTCACACGTGCCGGTTAGCAGCGCTTTTGGTCACTTTTCACCACCTGTTCTGATGTCCCCTACATTCCCGCCACCTGTAGGTCCATACGTCAGCTTTCCGCCAGAAACTCTCTATACAGTGCAACACCATGGAGCTGTTGGCGCTGAGAGTGAAAGTACTCAAACTCCAGCTTGTCAGGTGCCTGATCATCACAGTGGTCGTGACGGTGGTGGCTTTGTTAACGACAGTCAAGTGTCTGTGGAAGAACGTATTCAAGAAGTGTCAACAAATAGATCACTGCTGCAACAACCAACACATGATGGCAGGTCGTCGCCAGACCGACCCGATGACGATATCTCATACAGAGACCGTGTCCTGGACGACGACATGTCCAGAGAACGGCTCGAACGGCGTCTGATGAAAGAAAAGGTTGAACACTGGAGAATCCGCGATGGAATAGACTCGGACAGAGTAGAGTTTGAACGCTTACGTACGCCACATAGGAACGTCATAGATGATGGTATAATACTTTGGCATTTTTGCTCGTGTTTTGTTGTCATTTGTTTGTTGAATATTTGGATTCCATATTCATTTTTGCCC
>Ga0056128_1004741_pt1 | contig 17056 bp, 10 predicted proteins | sample WorMetLIZISLAND2_FD_71113 | JGI IMG/M metagenome (GOLD analysis project Ga0056128, IMG submission 71113) | Marine gutless worms symbiont microbial communities from Max Planck institute for Marine Microbiology, Germany - Olavius geniculatus... ... | reverse complement strand
TGCCTTCGAAGCTGCTTTGGTACACTGTTGGCTAGGTTTCAAGTTGTTGGTTACTATTACACCCAGATCCCTCTCTTCTTTGGTTTCATCCAACTTCCAGACTTTTCCTTGGGTGGTCATCTTGTACTCTGTGTTGACTGAATGTCCAATATATGCACTGTTTTGCATTTCTGTGGATTAAAACCAAGCTTCCATTTATCTGACAAGCACATTAATTTATCGAGGTCATCATGCAAAACATGACTATCTTCCAGTGTTGAAATTCTTGTCCACAGCTTCGTGTCATCCGCAAACATTCTAACGCTGGTTCGAATCCATTCTGGAATGTCGTTAACAAACACCAGGAAAAGTAGCGGACCCAATACTGATCCTTGGGGCACACCACTTGTTGAGACCCAGTCTGAGTGATCACCCCTGACTTCCACCCTCATCTTCCGACCTTGCAGACTTTAGGCATGTTAACACTGCCACCAATGCCATACCCCACTAGCTTTGTGTACAATCCGCTGTGCCAGATGATATCAAACGCCTTCCGATAGTCCAAATAGATGACATCGATACTGTAAACTGTGATCAATCGCTATCATCCAGTCCTCAAATGTCTCCAACAAGTTCGTTAAACACGATCTTCCTCTACAGAATTTATGTTGGACTTTACTCAACATCCCTGTACCTTCCAAATGTTTGGTAAGTTCTTCCTTTACCAGTGATTCCATGACTTTGCACGAGACACAGGTGAGTGATACTGGTCTGTGGTACCTTTGCCCTTTTACCTTTCTTAAAAATTGGCACTATGTTAGCCAACTTCCAGTCCTCAGGGACAGTTCCGGAATTATATGACTGTGCAAAAATAGTTGACAGAGATTCGGCTATTCTTTGCGTTTCATTAAGCAGATTGTATCAGTAAATAGATGTTTTTTCTTTTAGTTTATTGTAAGTGTGGTAAAAGCTGTTAATCATCAGTGCCGCTTCCAGAATCGTTTGCAGCCATAGCCCATCTGTGTGTATTCTACGTTAGCACGATATCCCACCGGGAGTTTGCCAACTATGTTTCTGAACCAGAACCAGAATCAGTCTGGGACTGGGTCAGTCTGCTCAGGCTTATCATATTTGAGATTGTGACCAGACCCCTTAAGTTCTTAGTTACATGGCCATAAAAGAGAGTTGCTCAAAATGATTTTTTACTGATATGACATTCACTCTCAGTGTTAAAATGCAAGTGTGTCATTGTTTGATTAGCAAAAGATTCTCTCTTGGGTCTATTAGGTAAAGATCTAAGTAGGTTTAAAGTCAGGTTAATTGTTAATGTTACAGGATTACAGTTGTTCGGTTGCTGCTGATTCACAAAATCTGTGTGAATTTAGAAGTGATGTCAAGCGAAACTAAAGAACATCACCATTCTCATCGGAAGAAGTCACCTACAGGAGAACGAGGTCGCAGCAGTCAGCTTGTTGACGTCACAGAAGTCTGGCTGATATGTGCACCAGGTGACACGACTCCAAAAGCAACATTCGAAGCCGTCAACAGTGCTACGGCAAAGGGCGCGAGAAGGCTTGCTAGTAATTTCAAGTTTCACATTCCTGACCTGAAGGCAGGCATTTGCATTTGTATCATGCTGTTATTTAATTTTGAGTAGGCCATTTGTCAGCTTATACCACTGGCGTAACCATAGGGGAACTGGGTGCACATGTCGCCTCTAGGATCCTATTCAGTTACTCAAAATACTGCCAAAATGCACCAACCAAAACACGTTATTTTCACGCAAAAAAAACAAAAATTTTCTGCAGAGGGGGCACAAACCTTTTTCCTGTGGGAGAGGGGACACCCCTCTCCATACTCTACCCTTTAAGTGCTCCCACTACAATTAGATTTTGGAAGCTGCAAATTTGCCCACTTTTCTAAAATTTGGAAATGCAAAGAAATGAGATATTTGTGTTATCTTTGCAAAAACAAGAAAAACCCTGCTAACACAAATGGGAACGCGCAACAGCGAATCAGCGATGCATCGTCGTATGCTAGTGACTTCATCCGTAGATCTCATTCATACGGCTTTTGGCTAGTTTCAAAGAAAAGCCAGTAAAACAAAATCAGTCGCCAGAGGCCACCAGATGACCGGAAGCTAAATTATCTATATTGTTTTACTTGTATTCACCAGAGGGCACCACCTCTCACTCTGCCAATGGCATATCGGATATCGCAAATTTTCCCTACCTCGCTCTCATACAGCACCCTCGTTTGGGGTGACCCCTTTCGAATTTATGGAAAAGCTTTACTGATCCTGAAACTAGAGTCTTTCATGCAGCCGATGGTGATCGAAGATTTGGTGATTCTAGCTTGCATCGTTTTTGAATGAATCACCCCTGTGACAGACGGACAGATGGACAGAATTGTGATGGCTAAGACGTGCTACAGCAGCGTGCTACAGCAGTAGCTGCTGTTGCACGTGGACACAAAACTGGGGGCCTGGAGCAAAACTGGGGGGCCTGTCCCCCCGCCCAGTCCTAAAATCACCACTGAGTAACAGCCAACAAATTATAGTTTGCTGTTCTTATTCCAACATTGCCATAATAAGTTCAATAGCAGGCCCTACTAATAGGCAGATCATTTCATTCTCATTTCTTTTTGTCGTTACAGTTAGCCTAGGCCTGGTTGATTTTTTTCCATTTTGTACAAAGTGAAGTACAACTTTTTCTGGGTCAAAATTAGTTACTTTATTTACTATTATTTTCATTGCTTTTCATGTAACACTTCGTTTGTAAATGTTATTATTATCCAATTATTATTATTATCTAATTATTATCTTTTCAAGAAAGCAACAATATCATCTCTGCGACACAGTGCTTCGTATTTGCATTTTCAGTGCTGTTCTTGTATGTTTTCACAAAACTGCTACGCATCAGCGCAGCCATCATAACCACCTCTGTTATAAGATTGCGTGTACAAAATACTGTTGCTTAACTGAACTTAATAACCAAAAATAAGCATGTTTGTCCCATGTCCAAACGTTAGATCACATTAACTCAACGTTTTTTTTGGTGATGCAATGCCATAATGCTACTGAACTATTCATTACATTTGTCAGAGTGTGGCAGATGTAGTGGATGAATTATTAGCAGATGCTCTGAATTATTTCTGATTAGCATTTACTGTGGTCATTCATGTTATTTAAATTTTTTTCTATTATAAAACTCCGACTGATTACTATGAAGAGTTTTTTTTTGTTGTGAATTGCTAGATTGGTACCGTGGATGTCTTGGTCGGGTTGCATGATGATTTTGCAAAACTGGATCCATTCATAGAAAGGTAGTCTAATCTGGCTTTCGTACTTACTCTGCATATTTTAAAGTAACGTTTTGGACATGTTTTTAACATTTTATAAATTCGAATTAAGTTGAACTTTATATTTATTTATTAGACGACAACAGTGGGCATTCTAGAGATATTAAGCCTTTGAGACTAAATTGGTCTCAAGGCCAAAATTTTGTTGTTGGCTTTGGCCTCAGCCTTTGCCTTGAAGATTTGGCCTTTGCCTTTGTTTTGACCTTATAGTGCTGGCCTTGGCTTCAGCAAACGGTTTTTTGGGCATGAAAACCCCCGAAAATGCATACGTTTAGTATAAATTATATTAGTTTTACTGCAGAAATGCACTGCATATGCTAGGCAAAAAAGGCAATTTTGGCATCTTGGGGGCCATGGCCCTCTTTGGCCCCCTAAATCCACTTATGAATGACGTGAATATATCATTGATGTGTTTGTGTATGAAGCATTCTGCACAAGCTTGTCATGGCATTTCACGAAACTTTAGAACAAGGATGGGACAAGATCAAAGAGCAACTGAGCATTCACAGCAGTACGTAGCAACCGATGTTGTATCTGGATCTTTGCTTAATGTGTGAAAAAAGCTAATGGCAAAAACCTGAACAATGAACACTATCACCAGTGGCGGATCCAGAAGTTTGGAATAGGAGGCGGAAGGGTAGGGGGTGGGGACTGTGTCCCCTCCCCAAAAAATTTTATCCCAAAAATCATGCATTTTGGTGGAGAATTTTCTCTTGTTTTAAGATGCATCCGGTCAATAGGAGTCCCCGCTCCCCCCCTCCTTGAATCCGCTTTATGCATCCAGTAACTTCTTGCAGCATCAATGCTTTTTATGTTACTTTGTTTTTATTCCCACAAATGTATGTCGTCGCAATTCTGTCTGTCTGTCTGTCCATCTGTCCGTCACATGGGTGGATCAGTCAAAAACGGTCCAAGCTAGAATCACCAAATCTTCACTGTCTGCTGCCTGGAAAACTCTAGTCTCAGGATCTGTAAAGCTTTTACATAAATTCGAAAGCGGTCACCGCAAGCGAGGGTGCTAAATAAGAGGGGGTAGGGAAAATTAGCAATTTTTAGCCAGTACGACTGCGCAAGACCGGTTGTGCCCTTTGGTGAGTGTAAATGAAACGATACAGATACTTAATGTCAATTGCTGACATCGGTGAGCCTAGATTTTGTTCACACCGGGCATTTAAACATGCACCGCTGTTGCTCGTTCCCCTTTGCATTAGCTGGGCTTTTCTTGTTAATTAGTAAATAAAAAAAGCATCAGTGGACAAATTATGTTTGCATAATTATTCTGGTTGTGAGCAGAGTTGCTGTGTGTTGTAGTGAGCATACCTCAGTATATGTCCAAGTTTCAGTGGGATTTGGCGAAATACTCCATCAAACAGCCGCTCAAAAACATTGGAGACCTTATTGCCAAGGTAGGCTATTCAGGTCACTGTTCCTGTTTCTTGTAACAAGTAGTAGGGACAGTAGAAAAATCACGACAAAAAATAGCAAAATCATGGCAAACTTTTGTGAAAATCGCAGAAAATCTCAACAAAATCACCGCATCAAATTACGGGCCTAACTGCCATTATAAAGTCTATAAAACTTAACATATAGCAGTGACGACCGTCATTACATGTGATGCAAAGTTTTCATGTGTAAAATTTTGTCACTGCGAAGCATTAAAATACATATTTCTACGATGATGTCACAGTCACCTATTGAGCCACTATGTAAAAAAGCATACGGACTATGATAGCAGTAGCAAAGGTAAATATTTTGGTGTTAAAATCACACAATAAACTTCCAATTTTGCTGACTAAAAATGAAAAGTTCTTGTAAACACTAAAAAAATGGTAAAATTACTCCATTTTAGCTAAAACACGGCATTTTTGGCAAAATCATGGCATTTGATGAAAATCATGGTTTCCATGATTTCCATTTTTCCGTGGTTGTCTACTGTCCCTAACAAGTAGGCCTAAATTTCTGCACACTTCACTCTGAGTGCCAATATATGCAGCCGCACAGCATCTGTCCAGTTGTTAAGTGAGAGCAGAAGGAGACAGTCAGAGAGACAGAGCGATGCCAGACATTGTCTCACTCTTGTATGGGTTACTTATAATACGTGTAAGGGTTACTTAATGGTGGGTGATGGGGGGGTGATGGGAATTAGCTGGATGACTAGTGATTATCAGAATATTTGTGTCGAGATCATATTTTATTAGGAATCAGCTGGTAACAGATAGCTAGTTGCTAACAGGATCTTATCACGAGGCAACGCGCATAATTCCTTCATTTTTTTTTATTTGGCGACGGTATTCAACGAAGACATAAAGCGACAGTAATGACAACACGTCCTTGGGGCCTCAACGATTTGAACACGCAACATGGCATTCCATCAGACGGTGGTACGGTGGCAACCACCGCCATGAGCATCACTTTAAGCGCCACCTGTTGACTGATTCGCAGACAAGCAGCAACTGACTGACTAACTGACCGTGCAGTGATGTTGCGATGCCCAGCACGCTCGCATCATCGCTGTACACATGAGGTATTGTGATTGGTTGACTCTAGGTGTGCCTAGCACGCCTCTTAGACTCTTAGTGCAATTTACTATTAACCTTATATGCTAAAGCATTGAAGATAATTTCAGCTACTACTGTAATTAAAATTACAGCGTCACATTTCTGTAGTCTGTTGCTTGCTGCTGGTGGCCATGCATCCGGCATGCAAACTGCAGTCACCCGGGTTCATCTAATTTAGCTTTAGAGTCTGAAGTCTGTTTTCTGTTCTTGCTTATGAGGTTTAAGTTTCTTTTTTTTAAAAAAAATGTGGCAGCACAAGTGTTAAGGATTAAAATTGACGGGCTTCAAGTTAACAGGCAGCAAATGTTGCGCTGCGTACAGCAAGTGTCATACATTGACGGGGAGCTGAAGACGAAGATGGCATCATACAACATGGTCAAGAGCAACCTCATCAACCACCAGCGACAGCAGAGGTTTAGCTGTGCTTTCACGCGTATATACAGGGTGCAGCAAAAAAGTATCCCCTAAAGTTGTTTGTCATTTTCTCGGCAACTGCTCGGAATTTTAACGTAAAGTTTTACACACTCGTTGCCAGTTCTTACGTACATAAAAAGGCCAAGCTGCGTTCGAAATTTTTTTCTGTTGTAAAGTTACGAATTTTATTGTAATACAGCATCATGATTTTGCATATTCAAAAACTCGGTCCATCTTGTTGCTAGTGATGTTGAAGTGAAGTGAACTTTGTATAATGTCTCTACAGTTTTTTATGTAAATTTTCTATCGCATTTATTGACATTTTTTTACAATAACTGATAACCGTCGCTAAACACAAGCAAGTGCTGCAGATGATCTGGGCAGCTTGCCATCGACAAGGTTATTATAAAAATCTTATTAAAAGATTAAATGCAAGTGTAAAAGCTGGCAGTGAACACTTCGAATTTTTGCAGTCACTACCAAATTGTTTTCTCTGTTGTTTGAATGATGATGTGTTTTTCTGCAGCGCAAACATGGTGTTCCTTTCATTCTGCACACATTCTGCTGCACGTCAACATGAAAAATGACGATTTGGTAGTAGAAAAAATCCAATAATTTTATCTTAGTTAAAGATAATTGAATGCTTGTGTTTTTGCGTGAGCATAAATAGGTGATAAGTGTGTGAAATTTCGCTGAAAAATTCTCAGTGTTTGCTAAAAAATGACCAAAAAAATTCACGGGATACTTTTTTGCCGCACCCTGTACATTAGAGGCACATTAGCGCTTAGTGCTTTTGTTGCAATGGTTGCAGAAATGTGCTGGAGCATTTCAGTTTCGGCCATAGGGTCTCATCAGATAGTTTACCTGATAATGAGCCTGGCAGTCAAAAGCTTCATTGGTCTGCATTAATTCTGCAGGTGTCCTATATAAACAGTGTATGTGCATGATTGCATCCATGGACATTGGACGTCAGTTAATTTGAAGCTACTGTCATTTCACAAAATACTAGTGGGCTGTCTCCTTGATTACTGCTGATGATCATTCAGTTTCTTTTGGGTGGGTCCAAAATTGAGTTCTGTATTTTTGTGAGTGGACCGCAGTTTTTGTCATTGAAAGTGGGACGGATTGTAGTCGATCACCTTGTTTTCTGCTTATTGATAACTTGATTTCTAGTGGAGGTGTTCACGATTGAAGTCTGAAATTGCGTGAAATTGCACCAGTGTATGGGTGTATGCTCTGGTGTGGTATAAGATGGCGTGTTGCTGTTGAACAGTGGCTCGCTGCTGACACGCAGTCTGGCTGACATCGTCTCTAAGCATGATTTCGTCACCGACTCCAAGAACCTCACCACTGTGATCGTCGTCGTGCCGAGGCAAGTTCTTTCCTTCCTGTGAACTTGCAAACTGTTCGTGTGGTGTGTGTGTTCAAGCTCATGTGGCTTTTCTGCTTTTAATGTACAACACGAACGTTTTAACTACTCATTACTGTTGACGATAACTACTAAATTTCAACTGATCTAATAGTTTTTGCCCCATTTATCAGAAAAGTAATAAGCAATGACAGTACATGATGTAACCAGAAACTAAGCTAATATAATGAAAGAACAGCTAGATCAGTATAATATAGGCATAAAAGTAACATCAGTGTATATTGTGTATCAGAATAACAAGTAACAGTACTGCACTAGTTTTGTACGACGCTGTGATGTAATTTTTGTGACTTTTGCTTATAATGTTTATTGAATCTGGAAGTGACTATCACAGTGCCTTGTAGTTTAACAGTTGATATGTTGGACTTGTAATTGTGAGGTCGTTGGTTTAACTCTAGATCGGGTCACTATCAAAGGGTTAGTACTTGGATGGGTGACTGTCTGCAGACAGGTAAACCATCTCGGTATATAACCAACACCAAGGTCAACTCAGCCTTTCATCCCTTTGGGGTAAGTAAACTGAATATTGGCCTGTCTGGCTGGGGTGCGTTCGCCTGGGTTGGGTGGCGGGTGTGGACCGGGTCCTATAAGGCAAACAGCTCTGAGATGGGTTTCCCATGAAGAGCTATAGGCCTACCATTTTACTACATGTTACCCATTTATTCTGATAATCACGTGCAGTGGCGGTTCTAGCCTGCAACATCTGGGGGTGGGGGTGGAGAGCCTGGTCTTATGGCAAGCACCGTAGTGGGAGCCTATAATGAGGGTTTGGGGGCAGAGCCCCCAGCAGGGTCCAAAGGCAGAGTCCCTGGTCGTCGTTTAGGGGGAAAAGCCCTTCTGAAGCTGAAGCACTTTGGTTTTTGGACGTTCAATGGAAACCACAAATTTGCCCACTTTTTTGCAGTTTGGAAATGCAAAGAAATCAGATATTTGTGTTATTTTTGCAAAAAATCACAGGTGGCCATGAAACTTGGGAAGGAAGGCTGGAGCAAAACTGGGGAGCTGTGCCCTTCCCCCCCTGGGGCCCAGCTCGGGCTTAAAACTGCCACTGACAACGTGTGCTCTGGCTGGTGTTATAAGGTGATGATTGACGATGATAGAGCTGTGTTGATGCAGGGCCACGTACACAGAGTTCATTAACAAGTATGAGACTCTGGTGGAAATGGTCGTGCCACGATCTGCCAAGTAAGCCACACACTGCCGTTATTTGTTGCATTTCTACAATATGCATGTCAACATTGATTCCGATCTTTGATTAGGTTATTGATTTTTAACTATGCTGAAGATTAAATTAACGTGTTAATGCATTAATAAATTTACGCACATTAAAAAATTAATGCACAGTAAAAAATTAATACCCAGGCATAAATTTATTTAATTTACATAATTCTGTTAAGCAAAAGTTTCAATATTTCGTTAAACTGCAGTTACTTGACAATCGAATGAATTCAAGTAACCAAGTTGTAGTTGCCAATATTACTGTAAATAAATATTATTTAGATGACAGGCTGATAGATTTCTTTTATGCTAACGATGACGACAGTAATTGTTAAAAAAGTGCTTTTATTTGCTTTCTAACTTTTTGTATTCTACAGGTGGGGGCCCCCAAACGTCACGGGACCTGGGGTAACTCACTCCCTACTCTCTCTCTCAACGGGCCTGAGTGCGTTTATAACGCATTAATTAATGCGTTAAAAAATTAACGCCCGTTGGTGTCTGACGCCATTGTTACTATCTCTGCCCACCGCTGCCTATCTAGGACAGCGTGGCTTAACTCCTGCAGGGTTGCCCCACACCACTTCTCAGTGTCATCTGACCATTCTCGGTGAGGCCGTCCTCTTTTGTTTGAACCATCCATCCATCCCGAAAACCGCCACTGCTGCAGAATAAGTTTGTCAGTGCCTGCCTGCAGTATAGGGACAATGTGTTTCAGACTGGTGAAGGAAGACGCGGAATACGGTCTTTTTGTGGTTACTCTGTTTCAGTCAAAGGTCGACCAGTTCAAAGTCCGCTGCCGTGAAAACAAGTCAGTATATGGCAGCGATACAATTCATTGCATTTTCAGTAACTAGCTGCAACGCCGGCTGTACTTCTAGTGAGTTAGGCCTTTGTGCGGAACACAGCAGACAGAGAGAAGAAAAAGAAAAGGTAAAGGTCAGAATATAGCTCTTTAGAAGACTGAACCCCTGACAGCACTACGGAGCGTCTCCTGCCATATGGGATCACGCAATGTTACCTGCCACCCGACACAGGTGAACGTGCCCTGCCTTAACCCCAGCCAGATAGGCTGGTACTCGATTTACCTACCCAGGAAGGATGGAAGGCTGAGTTGACCTAAGTGGCTGGTTATATACCGATATGGTTTACCTGTCTGCAGGCAGTAACCAATCGCAGTACTAACCTGGTCCGGCGTACAGTAACTTCATTGATCGAATGAAATGCGTTACTGCTACGCCACGCCACCACCGATAGCCTAAGATGCCACCTACTGTACTGTATGCCACCTTTTTACCATTTTAAGCGTGGTTAGTTAGCTAGTTAGCAATATTGCCAGAGGCAGCATTAGGATTTTTCCCAGCTGGGGTACAGCTACGGCATCGGGCTTTTTTATAAGGGCACAGCATGAAATAAGCATATTAATTACGGTCTGCCTAAACATCACAGATCAGCTGAGATGACAGATATTGTTTCAGTTTTTCAATTTCAGATCGATATATAGCATCTCAGAGTTAGGGTAGGGTTAGGGGTAGGGTTATGGTTAATGTTAGGGGTAGGGTTAGAGTTAGGGTTAGGATCTGAGTGATCTGTAGTGCCATACATTGATCTAAAGTTTACAGACTTGAAAAATTTCTCCATCTCTTATAATCTGTGGTAATCTGTGGTGTTTAGGCAGACCCTGCCAATTAAGCACGTTGGTCCCGGCAGTGGTCGTATGCACGATGTCCCAGGAGTTGTAATGTGTGACAAATTTTTATATATTACATGCATTTTTACGTATTTTAGAGAATCCCGCAAGCGTAGTGAGTGAAGAAATCTTTTATAATGTGTGAAATAAAGACCATGCAATGCAAATAAGCATTAGCCAAATATTTGTGTAGTCTAGTGTGTAACAGCACATTACAGAATTCATTAAGGGGTCGTCCATAAATGACGTCTTGCTCTGAGAGGGGTAGAGGGTGTGATGATGTGTGACATAGAGGGAGGGGGTGAAACATTCCGTCATGCACGTCAAGTCTGTGGCAAGGCCTGGCGAGGGAGTCGTGGATGATAGCGCTAGTATTCAGCAGATCATTTGTATGTATATCAAAGCTTTGATATACTATGCTTGCTGTTGCAAATCGTACAAAATCATACAGATCATACAAAAAATTGTTGTGTTTGAAACTCATAGATCTGTAGTTTGTGAGGTTATATTGGGAGGTCCAGAGCAGCGTGACGAAACCTGACGAAGGGGGAAGGGGGGTTATTTTTCCTTAAAATTGTCCTAAGTTATTGGTGGTCAATATGACGACATTATTTTGAGCTTGCATTTCAGGAATTTACAGGAATTTGCTCAATATTTGATGAGTTTATGAGTGAGTAGCTGCATGCCTTGCATTTGGTGCATTTTTCTGTTTTTTCCTTCACATGCTCGATGTGATATGCAGGTTTGTCGTGCGTGACTTTGTCTACAACGAGACAGAAATCAATGAAGAAAAACAAGAACACATGAGGCTGATGGATGCAATGAAGATGCAGTTTGTGAGTAAGGCTACTGTCTGATTGATCAAACATTGCTCTGTCATTGTTCTAGTGAATACAGTACATGACGAATAATATGTGGAACGAATGTACACCAAATGTACACCGTGTTCCAAAATTAGTGGCCCCGTACAGATACGTTGTGTAAAAGTGTTAATACATGACAATTTTTTTGGTTACAAAATTTGAAGCAGCTGTTAAATTTGAGCTTGAAAGTGGCCACCTTTGGCCTTGATGCAAGCTTTTAGTCTAAGGCGGGATCGCTGCTGTTTGATCCCTTTGTCAGTAACAATGTATTGAATGTCACACTAATGCAAACAAATTCTGACGTTACATTAAGCACACACGGTAGGGTGCGTACGTCATAATGAGTGTGATTGTAAGTAATGTTAAGTTAGTGCAGTGTACGATATTTTGTTGAAATCCAAGAACTACAAACTGAATTAGGTGTGTTTGAAGCAGGGGGATGGCGCTAATTTTGGGACACAGTGTTGATGGTTCAAGAAATGTTTTGATAAATGTGTGCGCAGCAGTTGTGTGCCATTAAGAGTGTAGTGTATTTGCCCTTCAGATAGCAACATTATAGTGTTATACGTTGTTGGCATTGTATGCTTGCAGGATCCTTTGGTCAGATGGCTAAAAGTCCAGTTTGGTGAGATATTCAGTGCTTGGATTCACGTCAAAGCTCTACGCACCTACGTTGAATCTCTGCTTCGGTAAAAACTGCACTTGCTTTTTGTATATATCTATTCCTTTCTTGCAGCAAACTAATTAATAATGTGTGTGCATTTGACGTTTTTGCTGATGACTGGTGAAAAAAATTGCTTAACCTACATTTCTTGCAACAGAAGGATGTAGTGTCATTTGATAGTGGCAGCATAGCTGCAGCCTGCAGCTGTAATGTGTCTGTTTGGTGGTCGTAGTTTGAAAAGTTGCTTAGCGAGTTTATACTGAGAGTTCATATTAAAAAGGTAAAGCTAGGGTCGATCTTAGACGTGGCAGCTGATTGACAGCACATACGAGGATTGTTTGATAAAAAAAGTTACAAAACAGCGTCATTCTATTAGTTTTCCAAACGTTAAAAATCCAAAATATACGTTTTGTAAGGAATTTAATTCTGTGCAGCAACTGTGAGTTTTATGATGATGACTTCACTGTGACGTCATTTATAAACGTTAAATATGACGGCATTGCCACTGAAATCCTCCCGTAAAGAACAGCGTGCCATTATTGTTCTTTTTGTGGGCAAAAAAGATTTAACGCAAATCAGATTCACTCTAAGATGCATCTAGTATATGGCAACAAGTGCTTTACAAAGCGAACATTTTACATTTGGTGTAAAAAATGCTAGGTGGGCAGAAATTTGCATCATATGCTGAGGTGCGAGTTATGATAGATTACTGGTGGGCAAAATAGTACACGTGTAGACGGTGTTCTGTGAACAGATTGTGTCACAATGACGTCATCATCAAAAAAATTTCTACACGTGTTCAGAATATAATATCCTACAAAAATTATATTTCGGATTTTTAAGATTTGAAAAACGAACAGAACGACGCTGTTTTTTAACTTATTTGTCGAACGACCCTCGTATTAATTGCCGACGCCAATGAGCATTTGGACCCTCAATGTAGCACACGAACATACAACGGTCATCCCAAAAGTTTCTTGCCTCAACATATTAGACAACAATATTTTCCACAAACTATACATCAGTGAAACGTACGTCCTAGGATGGGAAGCAGATGCAATAAGAAAGGGAAAGGAAGGGTTAGGGCACCTAATAATTTCTCAAACCCTGTTTTGGTTTTCTAGAAATATGCCTGTTAATTAGCGTGTGACACGCTGTCATGGTCGTGGTCAGGTTTGGCTTACCGGTGAATTTCCAGCCGATTCTGATGGTGCCGTTCAAGAAGACCGAGAGACAGTTACGCGAAGTGCTGCATCGTCTGTTCGGTTACCTCGACACCTCGGCCGCCGCATCAGGAGTTGACGTGAGCAGTTGTATCCGACATTGTGACATACTTTATAAACACAAATCACAATTGTGTTTTTTTATAGTAAATAGCTGCAGCAAAAGTGTCCCACGTTTTCCCTCATGTGTCAACATATTTACCTCTGTAGCACTTTAATATCAAAAGACCAGCTGTAGCTCAGGGAAGCTGACCATACCTGCCTGCTCCAGAGGCCAGCAAATGGGAACCTAGTATTTTGCTTACTTACATAACTTGCAATATAATGCAATATTCCACGGAAATGCTCGCTAATATATTGTGCTGCAAATTGTGTGCAAACCATTGAAGAAAGCAACTTACTATGACGTACTGATTAGCCACAGTACAAAACGTTACAGACAGATGGACAACAGGTTGTACCATTAGTGCGACCGTTTTTACGGCAATCAGTAGGTTGGTTGAATAAACCATAGCAAATCATCCCAGCTGCTGTGGTTTTCTTGCAGTAGCTCAGCTTACTTGTTTAAACAACTTGTCTCCTGTTGCAGTTTTTCTATGACTGTAGTGGTGTTACCTGCCTTTTACAGGGTGGGCTAAAAAATGGACCTGTTTGAGTTTTTTATAAGTCAGCGATGGTTACCTGTACTTAGAAAGGCGTGTAATATGTCAAAAGTTTTAGAATGTTGTAGACAAATAGGACCGAACTTGCATAGCAAATCGTTTAAATATTTTTTGTCTAATTTGCCTAAATCTTCATTACCCCTAAAATTAGGCATTTGCCTGCACGCCGATATACCCAGTTTCATTGAACTCAAAAACTCACTGCCAAAAGGTCCAGATTTAAATTCTGTGAATTAATCAGTGTGGGGGCATTGCAACAGCTAGCATGGTCACAAAATTTCAGTAACTGACCAGCTAAAGCGTGTGCTAATCGAATGCTGGGCTTGGCTGATCCTGAACACATCGACTCCAGCGACTGATGACGGTTATGAATGCTAAAGCTGGGCAACTGCCTATGTCAAATGTCATCCAAACTCAATATATGTGTTGATGATTGTTGATATTTCACTGTATGCTGAATGAAAATCAACTGAAGTTTATGAGTTACTGCCAATTTAGCATGATTTTAGGGGTGGGGTGGAGCAGATTTGTGTAAATCAGGCAAAGAATATTTAAATGCTGAGACATGCAAGTTGTGCACTTCTTTTGTACACAATTTTGAAACTTTTGGCATATTACGCACCTTTCCATCAATAAACGTCGCTAAGTTATAAAAGCTCAAATGTCCATTTTAGGCGAAATCCATGTGTTACAGTCAAATTTTGCAGAATTTTGGGGGTGACGTATATTTATGCAAATTAGGCAAAGAATATTTAAATGCTTCAATATGCAAATTTGTCATTTATTTTTACATCATTCTGAAACTTTCGACGTATCACACATCTTTTTACCACTAACCATCGCTGAGTTATCAACGCTGAAACAGGTTCGGTTTTTTGGGCCCACCCTGTATAATACGCCTTTTCTTACTTTTTTCTTGTTCAGTTTAATTCATGTCTAGTCAGTAGCATTTTTGTAAAGTGTCTCTGCAGTCAGCTAGATTGTAGGATGTATGTTGTATTATGAATTTTTGTTGTTATAAAATAGAAAAAAAATTATGCTGGTAAGTTCCTATGGTCAATACATAATATTTTGCTTTGCTTGAATTAAGCCGTATGTGAGGCACATTTTCTGTCGGAATTATTATGTTACTTATAGCCAGTATTTATGTTGAATTGTTTTACAAATGGTTAATACTGATAAGCTGGTGTATTGCAGCTGTCGAATGTTCCTGGCCTGCCGGCGTCTGCTGAATACTATCCTTACGTCTGCTATAAGATCAATCTCGATCTGACTTCCGTTGGACATCACCATAACTAATGCCATGTCACACACTATGCAGCTTCAACTTACTGCCTAAACATAATTTCACGAGAAGTCGGAGATTTTAGAAATACTGCATGTCTTGGATCCCCGACCATCTCCTTTCGTAGGCAAACGTCATCGTCCAAATTTATTTCGGGAAGAGTTGCGGCGGACAAAATTTAATCTGGAAGCAAATTGGCATGCACTTTCATTTTGCCTTAGTATGTTTATAGGAGGTATGGGGGGGGCGATCACCCTTACTCCACACCCCTTTCCATTTCTCCCTGATCGACGCCATGCAGTGTTTCCAGGCTTGACACTCTGTTAGGCATATGCACTTTTCAGCTGCTGCAACTAGAGAAGCGAAAGTAATACGTGCGTAAATAATATACCAAGATTTGAGTGATTTTAGTAAATTGTACTTTTTTCTGGTTACATATGGTTTGGAACAAAACTTGGAAAAGAGATGGACTATTAGACATGGTCTTGTATCAGCATGCAAAGTTTCACCTTCAGATTTATTGTAATTGCATAATGAATATTGTTCAATAAAAAAACAGGTAGTTTAGTTAGCAGTTATAACACCAAATTAACACAGTATTAGTGTTTTACACTGCGGAGTAAGTTATGCTGAGAAATTTAAATTGTCTTGACTCTTGAGCAGTGGCGGCGCCAGCTTTTTATGAGTGGGGAGGCCAAGGAGGGGAAAGACGTGTAAGGGGGCCACACTTGTTTCATTTCATACTCCAACCTCCCGCCCCCTTATTCTCGTTACATTCAGGCTATCATCCAATACATAGTTCTTGGGTGACCATTGGCTTTTATCTGTCTACCTGGTGGGTGCAGCATGCACCCAGTGAAAAATAGGGAGGGAAAGTTTTTTTGAGGGTCTGAATCAAAAATAGTTGGAGACGTTTTGATAAGTTTGCAGATCAAAACTCCCCCTTCTTTCACTGGGCAAACTAGACCCCTAACGAAACTTCCCCCTTATTTTTTACTTCCCCACCACTTTTCAGTCTGCACCCATAACAAAACTTCCTCCCCATATTTTTAACATTCCTGCTATTTTCACTTTGCAAACTACACCCTTAACAAAACTTCCCCACTACTTTTTACTGCCCCTTTATTTTCCAATCTGCACCTTTAACAACCCCCCCCTATTTTTTACATCCCTCCGTTTTCACTGTCATCACTGGGCAAACTACACCCTTAACAAAACTTCCTCCCTATTTTTTTACCTTCTTCCTATTTTTCAATCTGCTCCCTTGACAAATTGCAACTTCCCCCTAGTTTGGTTTTGTTTTTTTTGCGCCAGTATGATAGTGCAGAGACGTAGTCGTTGAGTCGCCGCACTGCAGTGCTGCCCATGCTCATACCACGCCACAATTTGACAAGTTGTTTCACAGAGAACATGCACCCTGCACGGCAGTGTTAATTGCTATCACCAGTGCTATCACCAGAATAGCTGTTTAGACCTCAGAATGCACTTTGCAAACCATTTGTTGGCCGAGCTCTGCCCGGATTTGCTGGAGGAGCTTACAGAACTTGGCTGGTTAGACCCTCTAGCTGGGTGTGGGGCCCCTCGGGAAAGGGAAGAAGAAGGAACGGGAATGGGAGGAGGGAACGTAGAGGGAAAGGGAGATAAAGCATAGGGAAGCGGAGTAGAGAGAAAGGGGAAGGAAAAGGGGCGAATAGGGCCATGGAGGGGAGGCAGG
>Ga0056128_1004740_pt1 | contig 17056 bp, 12 predicted proteins | sample WorMetLIZISLAND2_FD_71113 | JGI IMG/M metagenome (GOLD analysis project Ga0056128, IMG submission 71113) | Marine gutless worms symbiont microbial communities from Max Planck institute for Marine Microbiology, Germany - Olavius geniculatus... ... | reverse complement strand
TACGATATTGAGTACCTTTTGACGATTTTCTCAGCTAATCATTATTATTATTAGGCACAGTTTGTTGGAGTTATTTCAAAACGTAATAGGGGTCCGGTTTTTTTGAGACACAGTGTAGTAGAAGTAGTATTGTTTGTAGCAGTGTTCGTACTTAACGTTACTCACAAGCAGCTGATCAGAGGGAAGGCGTTCCGAAGAGACAACGTGTCGCAGTACACTCAGCAATGACGTGAACGCATTCGTCTTGTCCGACTTGACACTGCCAGTGTCCGATGTCTCCAACAGTTTACTTACTTGAATGACAAGTGCCCGCCACAGCGACAGCATCATGCCATCTGTCAGCACATCATAACAAGCACTCAACACTTAAACAACCCCAACATGGAATTTAATTTAAAAATCAACACAGGGAATAACGAATAATGACTGGGAGGCTGTTCCACAGTTTCAGATGTGCAGCCCATATGTAACGATAACAGTACAATAACAAAATACAGAGCAAAATATGGTGACAAATAACACAATCAGTCATTGAGGGAATAACGACTGCTAATCGACAAATTTTCAGTAATCCAGACAAAAAACAAATCAATATCGCTTACCCCTTCTGTGGCAAAGGCAAAACACAGCTAAAACCGACAAAGGAAATTATTAAATAGGGCGGAGAAAATTAGCCCGAGCAATCACGTGATTAACCATTTAAACTTTTTAATAATTAATCAAAATGTAATCATTAAATTTTCTATTACAGCAATGCCACTAAAATGCAACACAAAGTATATACAACTACTTGAGCCCTACCAAAGACAACATGATGATGCGTTTCATTCTAAACCTATTGCGGTTGCTGTGGTGCATTCGTGACAACTGTTAGCAGAAAAGTCAGTAAATATATGCATTTTTCTAGCCCAATAATCATGGCTAGTTTCAAATGAAATGATTATCACTTTTTAATTGTTACAAACTCTAGTATTTAGTTAGCGGCTACATACCAACAACTAGCGTTGGAAGACTAAAACACTGGCTGCTTGCATCAACCAGCGAACATATGAGTTTACTGTATGACGATGAATGACTCAAGATGTCACACTGTAGACGTTCTATATACAAAACATGCAGATACACACAACTACTTATCGTTAAACAAATACCACAAAATAGTATAAATATTCAGACAAAAATAAAAAAAATTGACCTGGATAGACAAATCTGTCTTTTTTAAAATTTATGCCAAACCTGATGTTGACCGACTCACAACATAACACTCACACACACATACTACCCACATGCAACACATAGCTCAGTATTTAGAGCACTGGATTCGTGATAAAAAGCTTGCAAGTTCAACTCCCAGCCGGGGTGCTACCAACTGACAATTCTTGGCAAGTTGTTCTTTTATGCACCTAGGAAGGTGCATGTGGCCTAGTGGCTACGGTCTGACTTGTAACTTTCAGGTTCTCACCGCAAATCATTTGGAAGCAACTTTGAGCAAGCTGCTAATCGACAACAACTACCGCAGCTGCTACAATTACTACGATAATCACTTATAATACTGACCAATAGTAAAATGCGGTGACGGGCCACTGGCCAATTCCTCAGTCCCACCAGCACATTGTACTAATATCATTGACAGCGCTTCACAGCCAAGATACTGCACTGCCAGGAAAACCCGCTGTGCCCCAATCAGCATAGCCGATGACATCAACGAACTTTCACCTGCAATAAGCAGTTCTGTTAATTACATTAGCAGTTTAGTATGGAGGAAACTTAAGTTTAAAACTATAACAGAATGTACCGGACCAAGATCGGCTGCAAGCCAGTATCAAAGACCAAAAATGCTAACACGAAACGAAAAGCATTTACGTTCCACATCGCCGATGGAATAAACCATGAAACATCAAATGCAAACTGACAGCTCTCTCTCAGAAATGAGCCAGAGAAATATAAACCATCATCATCCCACACCAGACGAAAACTGAAATGACACAAAACGAAGCAACAAACCAAGTGGTGGCCTAGGCGTAACGCCGCACGACGTCGACGGTGGACTTATCAATGAGACACGTGAAGAAAAGACACCACCAGCAGCCGATGATGAGCCACCAGTGAGACCAAGCGCAAAGTTCAGCAACGGAATCACAACCTGCAAACACCAGCCAGTCATTACCAGAAAAAATATTACCTATAAAACTACACAGTCATCAATTGCAATCATCCGATAGAAAACTTAAACATTACTATCACGAGAACCCAGTCGCTCATTGAGCCGAACTAATATGACCTCAGTGCTGAGCAGATGTAATACGAAGGTAAGGTATCACAGGAACCCGTCTCAAAGTTACCGAGAGTCACCTGCCATATGGAATCACAGTGTTACCTGCCACCCGACACAGGTTTAGCTGAATGGATGCACGGCTGGAGACAAATCACAATCCAGGTACACTGGAATGATGATCGAATACGAATTGTAATATGGGATCACCACACCAGAATCTGACTGGTTGGTCCCTGGACTAGTACTCACCTACTGTATACTGTGAAATCTGTTCATAACTTGCTGAGATATGCCATTAAGTGTCAGTTTACACCGTAGTAGTAATGAATGCCGCATACTGATCAAAAATCCACAATCAATCTGAATCACCTCCAAAATCTAACCACTTCCTTTGCCACACTTCCACAAAATTTCATCAGAAATCTGCTAACAAACAGACAATTGACAAAGCAACAAACCTCCAAAAATAACCTGCTTCTCAAGAAAATCAACAAGAGCAGACAAACATTACAGCGGCCAATTTAGGCAGACCTGTGGCTGAAGCCAAATGGCTTGGCCCAACAGTTGGTAGCCAGCCAGCAATTGGGCTAAATTCATCAAATGAACCGGCTGAATTCTCACAGTGGCAGTGCTACAATGACAGTACAATAAACATTATCATCGCTATTACCATTACTATAGCTATACCTCACTAAAGAGAGTGGCAGCCTTGTCTTTGAGCGAGATGACAAAATGCCACCAAACACGGAACTTGACGACAGCAATGGACTCGTCACGCACAATGTCCGAGCTGTGGAACACCTGCATTATCAGTCGGACTCTCTTCTGTTCACTCAGCACATCTACACAGCATGACAAGCTCATGACACTGTATGACAAATCGCTGATTGTAACTGAAGTAATGTCCGAAGCAGGCGATTTGACTTGGTCAGTAACATTAATGGGTGCATCAACAACATTAATCAATGCTGGCTGAGTTACTACTTGAATGAATGACCATCTGCCGTAGCCCGATAGGTACCATCTTGGTATGTAACCGGCCACCTAGGCCAACACAGCCTGGCCATCCATTTCATCCGTAGTCAGGTGCAATGAATATCAGTATGTCTTGCATCATTTTGACACAAAGTCAGCATGACGGACAGCCAGTCAGATGGCTTTGCTACAGTTAAGACAGATCATCTGCCCAGCACGCCACTGCTGACATGCTGTAGAAACCAATAACATCATTAGTACTGTTGTAGATGTGTTCATATGCTTGTCGGTGAGATAAATGCTGACTGAAGTCTGCCAGGTTAGGTATTGGACAGTAAGATTGTTACCCTTTCTGTTCATCGACACTCTCGTAATCTTACAGCTGTCTTCACTTTTTGGTCTTTTTGTGTTAGAGCTGTTTGAAAATGAAAATGTCAACTTCTGAGATATCATAGCTTTTATTAAACGAGCGTTATCATCGCATATAACACTGTTTTACATTTGCTTAACAGCTTTGATCTTAAGACCAACTTTATATCACTTCTGTTCAACATAAATTAAATGCTTTAACCATTTATGGTGCTAAAGGAGTAAATAACCTATACTGAGAAAATGTTCATCTCAGATACTCACTGTTCGCAAAGTTTAATGCCATTCGAAATTACAAACTAGCAAGCCGCAATTTTTTTATATTACTTACAACTGCGACCAAACTGCTGCAAGTGGAGACATAATTAATATTGACAGCCTACAGAAGTTGACCCTCGCCCTATCCAACGGCACCATCACCAACCCGCTATGACTTACCATTTAGCCACAATAGTGTGTACCAACCTTCAAAGTCATCCAAAGTCGATAATTTTCATCTCATATGAAAGGGTGCATGCCACCTCCTATTAGTGATTAATAGTAACCTTGTCCCTATCTCTCAACATTGAAAATGCACATTTTTCCCACCCTTCTCCATTCAACCCCAGATTTGAAAATGTTCCCTTGCACCGTATTACCCAAATTTGGTACGCAGAAAGCCTCGACACAAAGCTAATTATCCATGTAAAAAGTTTTCCCCTACGACCCAAGGCTTAGCCACAATACATCCGTTACTAACAGACAAACGAACGAACGGACGACAGACATATCATACCAAAAATGTCACAGCTATGCATAGCTGTGGCGCTAAAAATGGAAACCACACTTTTAAGCTGATCTGCAGTCTAACCAAACTTCAATAAACCATTCCACACATCACCAACGAACACCATCGTACCTCGCGATTGCACCAAGAGTCTCAAATTCTACGGACGTCGACTACAAGTTTGTGTGATACTGACCATTCTGTATCACTAAGGTGACGTGCTGTTAACAGACTAAACACTCACTCGCTCTGTCCTGCGTTGTGTGTTACCGATTCTGTCGATCTGCTCAAACAAACGTACTACTGATATAAATGTGTGTTACCTACCTAAGTTAAGAGCAAAGTTGTCAATCAGTGCTTGCCATGCTTCAAATGCAGCAATTTTCACCTCGTTGCTCGAGTGTTTGAAGCCTCGTTCTACGACGGGAAGCAACCGATTGCACAGAGAACCACGATGCAACAGCTGTACACAGCACACACCACAGCTGTAATAAATGCTTTTATTGGTCGTTTTATCAAAATATGCAAAAGTAGAAATGTGGGGCAGAGCCAACTGTGGCCACCCCGTGCAGTACGTGCACAGTTAGGGGTTGAAGCTGTGCTCGTAGCAATGTCACGTGGACTAGCTTTATAGCACACGCACGCAGTGTTGATGTGGGTGGGTATGAATGAGACAACAGTACTTTTCTTACTGGACCAAAGTTCACCTAATATCCTTTGTACAACGTCAAAGGGGTGGTAGCTGACCACTTGCTGAATTTTAAGGCAATTTTTGAATGTCCCACTGCATTTGCGGTCAAAGTCTGAAGTTGTCCAAAATTGCACCAAATTCTGCAAATTTTTACCTCAGATTTTTTTTTGGAAGACCCTCAAATTTTTGGACCAAATTTTTAATTTGGAAAATTAGGTCCAAAAGTTCACCATACTCCTGATCATATGGCAAAATTTTGCGCAGCTCGGCCAACAAACCTCGGAGATACTGTGGCGAAATAAAATAAAAACTTCAGCAGTAAAACATTTTAAGCCCGCCGGGAACGACCATTCCGGGCAGCCTAATTAAGGCAGAGTTCCCACTCAAATGACAGAATCAAAATTCAGGACTTTTTCAGCGCTATAAAAACAAGAAAAACCCATCAACGGACTTAGCTAAACTACAAGCACCCGAGTTATTTTAGTGAGAAAACATAATACATAAGCATTACCTGACAGATTAACAATGTATGTCAATCAAGCACATAAGCAATTCCAGTAATTAAGCACAAATGTTACTGGAAAAAATTACAGATTCAGTATCTTCGTTTTTCAGGATAACGCTAGCAAAAATCAGGACTTTTTCATGACTTTTTCAGCACCCATGTCAACTTTCAGAACTTTTCAGTTCCTGAAAAATGAAAAATCAAATTTCAGGACTTTTCAGGACCATTGGGAACCCTGTTAAGATCTTATTAATAAATCGTGAAACCTAAACCGGAAGAAGATAGTCGTGTAAGAAAATATTATTAAAAATTCAAAAATTAATAGACACAACTGTATGAAATGCAAATTGAAAAATGACATAAATTCAACAATAATAAATAATTCACAAAAACAACAACAAATTTTGCACTTCGATTTAAATATATAATTTACTTTCACAACAAAAATTTATTCAATTGGCAAATTGAAAAATGACATAAATTAATAGACACAACTAATTAATAGACATCTTAAAGCAACGAATTAAGTCAATAATCTCAATATGCCATAAAATAAACAAAATCATGTTTTCAACTGTTTTGTGTAAACATTTACTATTATTTCTATTTTTCACTTCCTTGCAAAAAACTATCTAATATTCAGTTACCTCCAGCAAATATCAACTGATTTCAATAATCTTCCTCCTGCAGGAACATTTGGAGCTCTTTATATTGAATTGTATTGCAAGCTATAGGATTAAATTGAGACCATCTGACAATGCGTGAGTTCATGTTTCGCTGAGAAGTAGAATTATCTTTTTTCTAATCGACATCCACTTAATCTGACATCCGCTAAGAACCGAATCTGATTAACTTACTTCTTATCCATAGATTAAAAAGTGAACTGAAAACCGATTAGAAAGTTTCTAATTGCTAGAGATTAAAAAATATACCTATTCTTTTCCATTGGAGCTCTCTGGTGTTAATCGGTAATGCTCGGATTAACTTTGGTGTTAGCTGCCGTTTCCAATTATCTTTCTTCTTATCTGGTAGATAATCGGAAATGTTAGTTCTTAGAAGAAAGATAACACCGAATTCTAACTTCAGTTCATGTTTCCGATTATCTTGGTATTTATTCTAAGACAGAGTGTCGACCAAAGCGATAATCCTACTTCTTGACGAAACATGAGCTCACGCAATGTTATTGTAAACCATGTCAACTGAGCCTTCCATCGCCTAGGGAAAATAAATCAAGTTTTGGCTTGTCCGGTTGGGGTTCGGACAGAGCATGTTCACCTGTCAAGTGAGAGGTAAAACTGTGTTATCACATATGGCAGGTGATGCTCATAGCTCTAAGATGAGCACACACACACAGAACTATGAACACCTTTAGCATTTCACCTTTCATCAACTGTACTATTCACCAACACCTATCCAGCCGACTAGAACAGCACAAAAGCTACAAAGGCATTTAAGATCAGACACACAAATAAAGACATCAGACAGTATGAACTGACGGTGCCAAGTAGGTTGACGTAATACTTCCAGACCAGCAGCGCATGAACCTCCAATGACTGATTGGTAAACATGTTCTCCAAGTCCTTGATCAACAACTATACCGACACAGACAAACACACAGGCACAAAGACATATATAAGCAGACCAACAATACAGGAACCTCCAATGACAAATTGGTAAACATGTTCCCCAGATCTCTGATCAACAACTATTCACTCACACATCTTCACACACAGATGGACATATACATAGATAAACGGAGAGACTGGCAGAGAGACATGCAGATGGCCAGATAATCAGATGCAGTCATACAGCCACAGACATGCTGCCTGAATTGAAGGGCACTAAAGCTTGCAGCTAGCAAACTGACAGACCAACAAGCGAACACCAATCATTCAACCAATGAACCAACCAAATGACTGATCAATTAAATGACCAATTAATCAAATAATCAATTTATCAGCTAGAATTGCCTCAAAATAGTGTTTAAATGACAATATTTGAGTAAGATCAGGTTTTGAGATGTCAGAAAGTTGAAAGTGATGTAAAACTTGTGACTCCTCCAGCGCAGCGTTGCAGACTACACTTAGCTTGAAGGTCGAGACATCAGGCAGCATACCCAGAAAAAACCCAGTATGTTTAATTCAACAAACCCACCTAAAAACCTCCCCAAACTAAACACTGTTTTAGTTCTTCATTCCACTGACAAGGAAATGTTTCGCTACAGCTAAATTTTTAAAACTTTGAAACTACAAATTTGCAAATTTTCGGATATTCACCTGATGCAGCCATTGTCTAGCACTGCTTTTCTAATAACTCAGAACTCGTCAACAGGCCCAAAAATCCACCAAGTTGGGCCTTTTAAAAACTCACAATTATCCACTATCCAAGCAACCTAAAAAACCAGGTTTTTCAACCGTGGGTTTAAGACGTAAATGTGGCTGGTCTATGTGTGACTGACAATACACATATCGAAATGAATGTTCTTACATCTTTGAGGTCACTGGCAAGACATTTGGCAACTTCGTTCTGCTGTGACATCACGACTGGCAGACAGGCATCCATAGCAACGACGGCGCGTTCACGTAGCTTGGCATTCGGGTGAAGAAGCAAGGGGTAGACAAGAGTTGACCACTGAACACATTGTTGAGCCATCTTAGCAGGAACCTGACTCACCAGTCTGTTGTATGAATATACCCAAGACAACAACCAGAATAAGAGATGAGTGAGTAGACTTAGAACGTGAGTAAAACAAGTAGCGGTTATTTGTGAAGTAGAAGCTAAATGCACAACAGTTGACCAATGGACAGTGAATGAGTGAGTAGGGTTTAACGTCCCACCCGATACAACATAGGTCATTTCGGGGATGGCATTGGCCTTTCCAGGCAGAATGCACACAAACACATAATAATGAAACGGTAAGTTTAACCTTTACAGAAACGCAAAACACAGGAAACGACCTAAGCCTAAAATTGTAAGAACTCCATTATACACGTGCATATGTAATTAACAATAATGATAGTTCTAATAATCCTCCCTGTTATCCTCCAGACAGTCAGCAATTTCGGAATGCTGTCTACTGGAGGACAGAGGGAGACCATGGACACACTGCTGATCCATATTTGCTGGGACCTGGCCCACTAGTTTGTTGCACGGATACATCCAACATGGTTTGGTTTTGGTGTTTAAAAAACCGAACCAGAAGGCCCAGAATTTTCACTCAATTTTATTTCTTTGCTTTTCCATAGCATTTCCAAAACCATCCACATCTCATCCTATAGTAACCTCCTTTGCCCTATCTCTTACCGTTTCCGAGATACGGCCAGTTTTTGTTGAAAACGCAATTTTTCCTACCCCCTCCATTCAACCCAAAATTTGAAAATGTTCCCTTTGCACGGCATTGCCTAGATTATGTATGCAGACAGCCTTGATACAGGGCTAATTATCTGCGTAAAAAAGTTTTCCCCTAAGACCCAAGGCTTAGCCACAATACATCCGTTACAGACAGACAAACAGATGGATGGAAGGACGAATGACAGAGACATCGTACCAACAGTGTCACAGCTATGCATAGCTGTGGTACTAAAAATGGAAACCATGTTTTTAAAGCCCATCCGCAGTCTAACAAAACTTTCAAAAAACCATTCCACGCACCACTAATGATCAACATTGTACCTCATGATGGCACCAAGAGCTTCAAACTCTACAGACGTCGACTGCAAGTTCTGTATCACTGACAGTATCTCCGACAACTACAACAACAGCAACTACTACTACTACTACACAAGCAGAAAAACACTATTACACCTAACAGTATCTCCCTACAACTACAACACAAGCAACTACTACTACCAATGCTGCAAAATCAAGCATTACAAGCAACAAATACTACTACAACTCTGCCACTATCTACAACAATTACAACACAAGCAATGATTACTACTACTACATGAGCAGAAAATACTACTACAGCTGACAAATAGAACATCAACCACAACAACTATGCAACTATGAGCTATGACATTACAAGAAATGAATACTACTACAGCTTCACGGTATTTCTGACAATTATGACATTATCAACAACTTCTACACAACTAGTGCAATCAATTTATTTTTATCAGAACAGTTTTTATTTTACACCACATCCTCCAAAACTTAATAGCAGAACTTAACCACTTAATGATAACAAGAAATTTGAGCTAATGCTCACGGGACGTGCGAAAGCCTATAGCAGTTCCTGCCCGCAGGCAGTCACTCATCGCAGTACTAACCGGGCCCGGCGTAGAGTAACTTCATTTCAGCCGAAATGCGTTACCAACGATGCCACGCCACCAATGCCAGTACCGTGGCGCCGTCTTGTGAATGATTTTGTGTCGCAGTCTGAAATCGCCCGAAAAATCCATAAAAAATCCCTATTTTGGCGTTCAAGGTCATCCAAGGTCATTGAATTTGGCGCCAATCGAAAGCCAGTATACAATTTCCTATTAGTGATTAATAGTAACCTAGGCCTTATCTAGCACTGTTACCGAGATACAGCGAGTTATAGGCCAAAAATCGCAAATTTTGCCCACCCCCCTCTCATTTAACGCCCTCGTTCGGGGTGACCCCCTTCGAATTTATGAAAAAGCTTTACGGTTCCAGAAACTAGAGTCTTCCGGGCAGCCGACGGTGAAAATTTGGTAACTCTATCTTGCACTGTTTTTGCCTGATCCACCTGTGTGACAGACAGACAGACAGAATTGCGATCGCTAAGACGCGCTAAAAGCATAGCTGCTTTCGCGCATAAAAACTAGACCAAAAAATATGAAAAAGAATCTAAAATAAATCCCGAAATTCAGTTTAAAATACAAATTTCAGTTTTTTCTAAACCTAGGTTGCAGAGACTGACCTGCGAAGAAATTATGCTTCTTGGCAGCGACTGAAAAGCCAGGCAGCGAAACACCTTACTACAGACGACTTTGTCATTGGTATGATTCACCAGACTGCATAGAGACTTGATGGCTGTCATAAGCTGGTTCTCCGTCAACACACCGTTGCTGCCGCTGTTACCATCACACAACACAAGTACAGTCAATGAGGTAAACACAGCCACCATTCAGTCAAAGCAATAATACATCAGTTTTGCATAATGGTCTCAAAATGGTGGCCGTGTCTCCTTAAAATTTAAAAAAAAACAAATACATCTAAGCATGGCCACATTACTTCTTGTCAGTCTGTCTCTCCCATACTGGCTGCTCCTAACTTGTATACGAAGACACAGGAAAACCAAAATTTTTGTGACTGTTCCCAAGGGTGTGTGCCAATTTTTCAGGTTACATTTAAATAGAGTCCAGAGTTGCAAAATGCACAGTCCAGACTCCAGCCTACATGTATAACTACAAAAAGTACCTGCATTGAATGCTGACACTGGTCAACAATATTTTGTACTTTTCTGTTACTCATGGTGCATAATTGCGTTCAATAAATACAGATTCGTGGTTCGCAAAGCTCTAACATACCGTGTGAGTGTGTCAGAATTCAAGCAAGCTGTCATCATCTGCACCGCTGTTATCTGTACATCAGGCTGATTCGAACGGAAGTCTTGCAAAATAAAGTCAAACAGATCGGGACAGTCTGTCACCGCAGTCACCACTGACTTACCGACCTCACATGACGGGAGACCAGCCACTGAGCTATAATCACAATAAAACAGTTGCATCTTAATGCCTAACAGAAAGCAATCTAGGCATACCAAAACATGCCTATGTCATGTCTACTATTTATGCATGCTGGTAAAGCAGAGTCTAATGGCGTCTGACTGCATTCGGTAGCACTAAGGCATCTAGTCTACAAACTACAAAGTCACTGACCATGCAACCATCTAGCAGCACCCAACAGTTATGCCCTATCCAGTGCTTACCACGTCAAAACAATCCAATCGATAGAAAAGATGATCATTTCACATATGAGAGGCAACTTTGAATGATGACTAACAGTAACAGAGACAAAATGATCAAAATAAACTAACATGTGTTGTTATTTAACTGTTGAGTTTTAAAAACTGGGGTAGTGCTGCAACCGCAATATAATTAGTGCTGGTCAAATAACTGCCATTCAACCGTCGACATCTTCTGGTATAAATTGGCACACGTGCTTCACAAATTAAAAATGCGCACAAATTTTTAAGGCGTTAACTGATTTAATCACAATCAATTCCTTAATACAATGAAAAAAAGAAAACTAGCAATATGTTCTATGGAACGAGGTATCTGTCCCATTGCCACGCTATATAGCCTAGCAGCTGTGTTTCAGCATTTGACACTCTTGTGAGCCTGCAGCCAATTTTGTCTTTGAATAAAAACGGTTGGTTGCCATGACAACAGGTGTCTTCAGGAAGAAATTTAAATGACACCATTGGATAGCGTGGGCCCGAAAATAGGGGGTAGGTACAAACAATGAGCAATTATCTTTCACGGGGGCCAAGTTGTAGTCAATTTTGTCCCAAAATTTGTTGCCATAGCAACAGGGGTCAGCGTTGAAGAAATTTATATGACACTGTCGGATAGCTCTTTCCCAAAAATATGAGGTAGGTGCAAACAGCACACAATTATCTTTTAAAGAGACTGAGTTATACCACTTTAAAGTCCCCATAGGCTGCAATGCATTTTTTCAAAATTGGGGTAAAATAGGGGAATGAGTTGTCAGATTTTTATCCCAAACAAACTTTATCTTACTTTTCGGGCCCCGAATCACTGTGTAAAATTTCATCAAAACCAAATCAAAATTGCGGCCGTAGGAGTGCTTACAGACAGACTGACAGACAGAAGCAAGTGATTTTATAATCTGTCCCATGCTATGCTATAGCAATGGGACAGATAATCAGAGTTTGAAACATTCAGCCAAACTGACGAGCAATGTCAACAAAACAGTTATTAATACTTCAGTGCTAGCCCACATGGCTACTGTGTCAGCAGCACAGAATATTGCTAGGACATGGTGCATGGTGGCTCTGCAAGTAGACAAGTAGACATGACTACCGACACGGCGGCTCTCCAGCACCTACCCTGTCTGTAACCTACTAACACCACTGTGGCAAAAACCGATTGATCTCGACTACCAGTAGTATTTTTAAGCACGATAGCAGAATGCTTCACGCGTCTTAGCCATGGCCTGAGCCATGACAAAAGTCTGTCCGTCTGTCTGTCCATCCGTCAGTGACCATCACACTCTGGATCTGTATCAAAACGACGCAAGCTAAGATCCCAAAATCTTCACTGTCAGCTGCCCCAAGGACTTTAGTTTTCTGTGACAAAATTTTGTGCACCTGTGTAAGGGGGTTACCCTCAAACGTATGCATCAAAGAGAGGTATCCCCCTAAAAAGACATAATTTGGCCATTATTGGCTCATCTATTGCGTAAAAATGGTTGCAAACAGGTACAGACATGTTGCTAATCATAACCAGCACTGGTCATGGGCTTTTTAGTTTTATCAACATTGATGACCTTGAACGACCGTGAACAGCCAAAATTAGGGGTTTTCATGAAATTTTTGTGATTTCAGGCTGCGACACACATCTCAAGAGTGAATTGCACCAAAATGATCAGAGACAGACCAAGACAACCTGCATATGAAATTTGAGGCATTAAACGTAGATTTCAGCAGTCTAACTCCCGACCCCCTAAGTTCAAGGAGACCTGCACACGCAAGCGTCAAAAAGGGGTACCCCCTAAAAAATGGTTATTTTACTGCTATTGACTCGCGTAGCGTGGAAACGGTTGCTGCTTATCATAACGAACACTGGTGACAGGCTTTTTATATTCATTAGCATTGATGACTTCAACCCCCCCCCAAAAAAGAGAGGCTTTTAGTGAATTTTTTGCAATTTTGGGCTGCAGCACACATTTTGAGAGTGAATTGCGATAAAATGATTGGAAATAGACCAAGACAACCTGCATAAGCCTACGAAATTTTTAGCATAAAACGTCCATTTTTAACAACCTAAATTTTGACCTTTTAAATTCAAGAGTCTTCCATACAGAAGCCTCAAATTTGGGTATCATTTTACTGCATGCTGTACACGTTTGCCAGGTGGCAGAACCACTGCTATTGCACGTCACGTGAGCTTTGCACAAATTACTTGTCTTAATTTCTCATGGAAAGGTGGCAGTCAATTTCGCATACAAGAGTTTCACATCTGTAGCTTTGGCATTATTTTATTCTATCACTTTTCCTACAGTGAAATATGCACAGAAAAAGACAAAAGTCATTGCCAGAAAATCAACTGACAACTGACATTCGTCAAATTTGCTGCTTCAGCTGATTGCTTGTGTTGAGTAGCTTGACTTTTTACAATTAACTTTTTTTACAATTAACTTTTTGTGTCAATGCTACTCTCAGCAAAAATTTTAGGAACTAAGTGTATATAGCCCAAGTCTGTCTCACTAAACCATGTTCTAGGTTTTAACTAGTCTGCGAATGGCTACGTGTAATTGTATACCATGTGACTAGTGTGTGACGCGATCACCAGGCCGTCATGCGCTGCCTAGCCGCATGGACGCTGTGCCACTAACCATTATTAATAAATAAGTAAGCAGATAATTGCATAACCGATACCTGACAAGAGACTTGTATTTCTGAGATATGTTCTCGTCTCTGCATCCAACATTCCCACTCACGGTGTGTTCACGGTTGCTAATGTCACTCATCATCATTAGAGATCCTGAAATTTACAACAACGACTAGGGTTAGAACGATACCAAAAAAGCTACCCAATACCCAATACTATTGGGTCCTGCCGATACCAATACCCAATACCAATACTGATACCAGTGCCCTGCCCGTTGCCCAGTGAAGCACTGTATTGATTTAATGTATTGATTTTTCAACAAACTCTAGCCTATGTGAATGCTATGGCTAGTAAAGTTTGATGCATTAAACAGTGTTTTTAAACGTTTAATATGCAAATAATTTACGACTAGGATTAAGTTATCATATGTCCATTGCAGTCTAAATGCTCAGTTTCAAAACGTTGAGTTTTCAGTGTTCAGCGTACAGGTAATCTACGACTTAAGTCTTCAGCATATTTTATTTACAGTTAAACATATTTCAGATTATGCTTAATGAAGAGTTTTTTCCGCCAGCTGGCCAGCCATACGGTTGCCTGCAGTCAGAATACAGGTCGCCAGCAGAACTGAACAGACGTTCGCTGGCAACCGACGTGGAGGGCGCCGACAAGTAGGCTAGCGCTGCGCGACTTCAGCAACACCAGGGTACTGGCACTCGTGCTGCCTCCACCAGTGGACTGTGAGCATTATGTAGGCCTAACCTGACACTGGTAATTAAACCCTGGATGGACGGACGGACGGACGGCGGCCGACTAACCATGCCACTCCCGCCCGCTGCAGTGGACAGACTGACGTTCATAACACACTTCCAAGTTCACACACATGAACTGGTGTAGAACGTAATAGGTGGCCGCTCCTGGTTTGCATTACTAGTTAGTATTAACGTATGTATGCGCAACGGCGTGAGGAGGCGAGGGGATATTGGATAATTGTGGTTACCTACGCCGGCATGCTGCTTGCCTTTGACCACTCTATACCTAGCATGCACTTTCCCCTTTCCATTCTTCCTGTGATGCGCGCAGCGCTGACGCTTAGACAACAATCACACGTGGTCGCCGATCCCTCAGAACGAAACGTAACGCAATGGGCTGATTGTATAATAATGTCCATGTCAGTTGCTGAAATTAGGCCTAAAGTGTAAGATGACGTGTAGCGGAGAGGGGATAATTAATCCTTCCAATCTCTCATGAATGGCGACCGTTCTACAGGTGCGCCTACCCCACCCCACTCTCCCTGCCACTGTTGTTTGCTAGCAAATCGAGAGATCGTTGTAGGCGGTGGGGCGTGAGCGGGGTAATCGGTATTGGGTTTCACAGTCAATAAAATATCGCCCAATACCCAATCCACCCCAATACCGGCCAGTATTGGCCAATACCGGGTACCCCAATACCAGTATCGTTCGACCTAACAACGACGTAAGCAATTCAGTATAAACTTCATATTCACTACAAAAATCAAGCAATGGGTATAAAGTGGATTACAGATGTTCAAATGTCACAACAAATAATGCTCTAATCGAGCTGTAATTCATTAGTTCATCCCCTGATCTTATTTCTAACCCTACCACTACCACTAACCCTAACCCTACCCCTATCTTAACCCTAACGCTAATACTAACTCTAACCTCGATCACTGTAAAACTTTGCCACATGATGGGAAGTGTGTTTGATTTTATAAATTGGGTCAAAAAAATTTGGGAGCCCCCCAAAAAAATTTAGGGCCAAACACATGCTAAATTTGGCGAGATTTTGCACGACTTCACAGACTAAAATACTTCTAAAGAGAGGGTAAAGTGGATACACAGGCCATAGAAGGGGGATGGCAACAAAAATTGTGTAATAGTTTCACAAAGATCAGAGCACCCAAACTTTTGTTACACGCCAGCTAAGTTCTAACACTATTTGATGGCAGGGTGGATGTACTTGATTTGGGCGAAAAACCGGCCAAAAAGACAGTTTTGGGCAATTGTGTTTGGGACAAAGATTGACTGTTTTATGGCTATTGGCTGTATCGGGAGGTGCTGAGTGTACAACTGAGCTTGTTACTAGTTGCTAGAAAGTGCGAGTGTGTCAAAATTCGACAAATCATCAATAGCATCTAACTTTAGAGGACTAGCAAAAAATTCTGTCATCAGATTTTGACCATTTTTCCACAGGATATACTAATGAGTCTTCTGTCAACGTGCAAAGTTAGTAGGAAAAAAGGAATTTGGAGATTTTAGGATGAATATGAAAATTGGGGGGGGGGATTTTTTTAAATTGGGAGAGGTCAGAAGTCCCAAATTTCAGAATTAAGGCAGAGCTATAGGCCTAAGCTCATATAGGGTGATGCCAAAATTGGCCTTCAAAATTGCTCACAGGAGTAGATACTGAAGTCAAAAATTTGGACTCTGACCAAGATTTTCCCAAAATTGGGACATTCCCATGCCCAAAATTTGACATTTTTGAAAGGTCAGTGCTAGGGGTAGATCGACGATCTCGCATTAGTGAGCAGAAAATTACTAGTGGTAGATCGCCACTTTATCTAATTACATCTATCACATTATTAATGTAAGAATGCAGCCATATTTCTTCACTGCATTACCAGGACTGTGGTTGGGACTGAAATATCAGTCACTTTGTTATCAATTGCCAAATTTATTCAAAAACAATAGATTTTTAAGTCTGTGTTACAAAGAAACAGATATGGCTTGAGAAGGACTCTGATATAATACTGAATAAGCCTGATTTAAATACGTGACATAGTGTCGTAGCATGGTCCTATGACTACCAGGAACATAAGTTCTACCATGTACCTAATAATGTGCCTACCCGATCTACCTCTAGCAATTTTCCAGTGCTAACAGCAAGATCGCCGATCTACCGCTAGAAT
>Ga0056128_1004738_pt1 | contig 17064 bp, 6 predicted proteins | sample WorMetLIZISLAND2_FD_71113 | JGI IMG/M metagenome (GOLD analysis project Ga0056128, IMG submission 71113) | Marine gutless worms symbiont microbial communities from Max Planck institute for Marine Microbiology, Germany - Olavius geniculatus... ... | reverse complement strand
GATTGTGCGGGACACCGGACTCACTGCTGCCGACGCATGGGCTCTTGCCGACGACCGGTCAACGTGGAGGGCGCTACGACCCACAGCTGGTTACGCGCAGCAGTGAGTGAGTGAGTGAGTATAGAATAAGTTCGACTTAATATTATAATTGACAAACGTACAAAACACCAGTTTATACACTTGTTAACGGCGACATGCAATGACTGACACATTAAAAACAGCAAAAATCATAAAAAGGTGATATCACTCACCATCACATCGTCTAACAGTCAATGTGCTGTTTAATAATAGGCCTATCACCTTATTATGATTTTTGCTGTTTTTAATGTGTCAGTCATTGCATGTCGCCGTTAACAGGTGTATAAACTGATGTTTTGTACATTTATATTTGCTGTTTTATTACAATAACAAAGTTTTTACGTTGATGGTCAATTATAAACCATCTGCTTTCAACGGCCATGAAGACACTGAACCTTGAATATTTTGGGGTCACGATTTTGATCTTTAGGGGTCACGTGACGTCATCGGAACGTGACCATCGGACTCGGCGAGGGCACTTTTCTATTGGTGGTCAATGATGACCATGCATCTATCTTTCACAGATACGGAGATACGGGGCTTCAAAGATTTTGCTGTAACGAGTTTGACCTTTTGAGGTCACGTGACCATTGGACACTGGATATTTGGTTTCCTCTTGGTGTTCCATTGTAACCATGCATCTATCTTGCACCGTTATGAAAATTTAAAGTCCCAAAGATATTGGGGTCACGACCTTAACCTTTTGGGGTCACGTGACGTCATCGGTCACGTGACCATTGGACTCTGCATATGTGGTTTCCTATTGGTGGCCCATTGGATTCATGCGTCTATCTTGCACCATTACGGAGATATAAAGCCTCAAATTTGCATTTGCCCATGTTAAAGGCCAGATGTTCACGGCGCATGCCCCGTGTCACGTGACCTGTGGGTAGGGGGTCCAAAATGACCACATATTTGGAAATCCCGAGGCCATATTGTCTATTCACTACATAACTTTTATGGTTCTACGATGACGATTAGGGGCCGTTTATAGATGAAATTTTTATACAGGAGCGTTTTTGGCCAAAAATTTGTACGTTTTGAGGCCGAATTTTTGACTTCGAATTTCGGTTCCCGAAAAGGTTTGACCCTTGCGTGAGGCCGTGTTGTCCGAGCCCTCGCGAGTGAAAATCCGCCGGACGGTCTGACCTGTAGGTCGGTCAACAATATAGGTAGAAACATTTTCATTATATTTCACCCATTTTGTCGAGAAGCCCCCAATTGACGGATTTGCACAAAATTTTGCACAGGGGATCGTAGTATTGCAATACTGACTTTGAAAAAAGTATTAAATTGCTATCAGTAGGCCTATTGCAATACTTTTTTTCACAAAGTATTGCTATTGTTATTGCAATACGTTTTGCCGCTATTGCTAACAACCCTGATTACTTTAGTACTCGGCACAGCTCTACAATGAATGCTTGTCATAGATAGCTTTTCATTTGTAAGCCGTAACAGACTGTTGCATTGGCAGGGGAGAGCGTCTACACCAGATAAACCAAGGAGCAAAATGTACCACCATAAAAGCAGAAGGAATGTAAGAGAAAATCTAGTGTTTTTTCTGTCTTATTCTCTTAAATAATGTCAATTTAGCTTGAGACGAAATTCATTTTCAGGCACAAAATGTCGAAAAATAAACGGCGGCGGGTGGGACTTCGTTATAGATTCCATTGAAGAAGTTCTTCGGACACCCTAGCTAAAAATGAGAAACTATCGATATCTGGAAAAGAAAGGAAAAGGGTGAAATAAGGAAAGAAAAAGCAGAGTAGGAGTTCAGTGATGGGTAAAGAAAAAAACTTACTCCAATAGCGTAAAGAAAATATAAGTGCCCCTGTTCATTGGTATGTACATGTATAGCATGCATCTAGCGTCCTCCAATATTGATATTATCTCTTGATACAAGATGATGTCCGTGTTTAGATACTAAGCACACGGTTCACTGAACCGAGATATTGAACGAGGTTATGAGTAACGTCAGAGGCTAAATGCACTGGCAGCACTACGGTGACCTAACTCAGTGGCCTTCTATAGCCGAGATTTTTAATTAAAGCAATGGTTATAACGAAAAAAGAAAAGATTTACAAGAATGCAGTGACTTCCAACATTTACCCAAATGCTTTCATTTAGACATTATAAGTGTATTTATAAATGTTGAACGCTGTGTTCCGAAACTGTCAGATTGCTTGATTTATGTAAAGCATGTATGTTCTACTTTTCACGAGTCACCTTTACATTCAAGCAAAAGTGATGACTGACAAGTGACAATGATGTATATACCTTACCGTCCATATAATAACATAGCTTACACGCACTAGCTAGCGATGAATTTTTGAATAATTGTAACACAGTTTCAACTAGATAGCTGTCGTAGCCCGCAGGTACCTCCGCCAAGGCAAAGCTATTCGCCAGGTGGCGTCACCATCTTCGCTTTGTCAGCGGTTCCCTTATGCCCCTTTAACGCAATGGTAACGAAAATTTCAAAGTGATCCAGAATTCAGGATTCCTGCCGGATCACCCCAAAAATTTAATCACTGGTAGTTTATGACATGCCCGACATAACCTCAAAATTTCAGAAAGATCCGTCCATAACTTTTCGAGTTATCTTGCTCACACACAGACAAACAGACAAACAAAGTCTGGCAAAAACGTTACCTTTTTGGCGGAGGTAAAAATACAACGCACGATGTACTTTGGGCACACAGAAGATTAATCCATCAGAATCACCTGCCGAGGCCTAACTATACCTTAAGTGCATGGCGTCTTTTGATGTCGTAACTCGTAGGTCTGGGGGTATTTGGTCGGAAAGCGACTTAAAGCCGGTAATCGTATATAATTGGTCTAGAAACGTCTAATCTTTACTCGCATATATATTTTATGTGGCCGTTTTAATAGGCCGCGTTACGCATCTTGTCCGTTCGTCCGTAGGCCTACGTCTGTCTGTCCCGTGTGAGGAAAGGCAAATTTTGCTGGAGTCGGAGCACTTCATCCCTCCAGCAGCTGAAACATTTGTCTTCCTTCTTCTGCAACAACAATAAAGCCATTTCCTTGACAAATTGACCGGTACAAAATACGGTTTTTGATTTGTAAAGATCCAATTGTCTTACAAATGGACACAATTTTAGTGCATATAAGCGACAGTCAGGACCACAGTGCCGGATAAATGAATGGGTGGCTAGTATTAGCAAATGTAGCAAATCCTTCGGAACCCGCGCCTGTAAGGGGCCCCACCCCCACGTGTCTAATGTAAATTGTTTTTGCTGTATTAATGTTACCCCATGATAGTGTTATTTTGTTGCAGCCTAGACTGTGCAAGTCTACTGTTTATTTTGCGTGCCTCGAAGATTTAAAAATGCAATTTTTAAAGGTGTATTTTTTTCTTTTAAAGTGAATTTGGTTATTTCAGTTATTAAAACTGAAAATCGAGCTTACTTTTCCTGTAGTCTACACACGTCCGTCCATACGATTACCTGTGGAGCCGCTTAGTGTGTATCGGTAGAACTGATGGCTGGAGACGGCAGTAGGCAGTTATCAGGGCATGGTTGATGCGTTTCTAAGATTGACACTAATCACTTTATCTCTTCCCGAGCACCGACACCGACTTACGTACTTCCGGTCTGACATGCGCACTGTGACCCGCCAGTCAGTTCCAGTCAGTTGAAGTCACGTGATCCACCAACAGTACACACATACAGTACAGACAGGCTAGGATGCAGACGGACACGTGCTTAATATTCATGTCAGCCTGCCGTGTCCGGTAATTGAGCGTACATGACTGTAGGCGACTTTATGAACAAGAAACCGAAATTCTTTTCTGTCTTTTAGCGAAAATGGTAAAGTTTAAACAGCTTATCTGGCATTACCGCTTTTTTCCCTTACATACACATATTTTTCTCCCAAACACAAACGTTAAGTAGATGGTCCGGAAGGGTTGTTATAGCTCCTATAGACCCCAACGAAGTCCGCGGGGCGCGGCCCTGACCCAAGCGCAAAATTAATTTTATAGGCCTACTCAGGGCAGAATTAAGGCTTCGTGGGTCCATAGGCTAATCCCGTTCCTGTCTCTTTTCCTTCCGTTTTCCTTTCCTCTTCCTTCCCCTCCCCTCTTTTCCCCCTTTCCCTTTCTTTCCTTGACCTGCCCTACAGCCCTACCTCCCCTCTTTCCCTCCCCTTTTTCCTTGCTTTTCCTCTTTTGCCCATCTCCCCTCTTCTTTCCCTCTTTTCCCTTAGACGTAGGACTGCTTAAAAGCCAGCTATGAGATCTGGGGGAGCGCTGTGAGCTCTCCCAGCGGGGTCTGGGGCGGAGCCCCAGCGGAAATCAAATTTGGTGCGTTTTAGCCTTAAAATCTGACATCTGGTGGCACCATTTTTCTGTAAATTAATTGACAAAAAGTTCTAAAAATTTACTCATGGAAGCAGAGCATTTTAATAAAAAAATTATAATATCGAGCCTTAAGCCACAATGGGTGTCGCAACAATTTCAAAAACTGTCTGCATGTATAAACAGATTGTATTTATGTGTCCAGCGTCCACAACAGATAACAGTGGAGCCGAACCAGTAGTAATACACTTCATAGGCGCACTGACGGAACAAGGCCTACCAGCGAGACAATGTCAAGACACAGGCCTAACTAGGCGGCTACAAATACATGAAGTCAAGTCAAGTCAGAAATAATGATACATGTTAGTTCAACTTAGTTGACTAGTTAGGCCTCAACATTTTGAGGGACCAATACGCATAAGCCTACAGTCCAAATTAGGCAAAAATGACAGAACAATCCATGCATCATTCAAATATACAGCCAAAGTGAAGCACAAATAATCACAGGTGTAAAAAGTTTTTTAACGTTTTTTTTTTATTTTTTGCCATGTTTCTGTCTGTTTTTTTAATTTTCTCAACGTTTTTTTTTGCTTAGCGCGGGGCCCCTAAAAGCGCGGGGCTTTAGGCCATGGTTTAGTTAGCCTATGCCAGTGTTTTTCAACCTTTTTGCTGCAGCGAAACCCTAAACAAGCGTGAAGGTCACTCACGGAACCCCTTGCGTCCAGCGATGTATGCGAGGTAGAAGCTACAGAGACATTTCCCTATAGCAGGGCAGAGCCCCTATAGGGACGACAAAGCAGGCAAAGATGACCTATTAAAATCTGAAACTAATTGGCCGCTCCGTAGCTCCGAAATGGGTTTCCCATGAAGAGTTAGGCTTTATAGCATTTAACTTTTAGTAGGCAGCAGTAAGTTATTATATTTAACCGAACACGGCGGGCGAGGCGGTAGTCGACGGCTGCTTAGCCAACCAAGAAATTTATCACGTGGACGCCCTCAGAGACGCGTCTTTTTTATTTTCCTTAGCAGAGTGTTCAAAGAATTGAATTAACTAAGTAAATCGTCAAACGATTTCGTAACCATAGCCCTAATCATTTCCGATAACGCACTAATTGCACTAATCCTTGGAGTTGAGTAATGCCGTGCATATAGGAAACCTACGTTATAGGTCTACAATGCAAATATGCCAAAACAACAAAAATGATTCAACACAGTAGATCTATGCAAAAAATAGACGCGCAGAAGCTTAATTTCGTTCGGTGCTGATTTTCTATGACTTTATCTGGCGTGACTTCGCTCGCTAGGTTATTTTACTGGCTATCTGCGGAACCCTTGGCAGATGCTCACGGAACCATTTGTTCCGCCGAACTCCGGTTGAAAACCACTGGCCTATGTGGTACTTCGGCCCTGGGCGTACTGCAACTCTCAAAACACATCTCGTGAGAGCCGTGACAACATCTTTTATTATGCAGTTTACATTGGCCTACTGTTTTTCAAAAGGGGATTTTTAGTGGCGTCGTTGCAGAGGGTTAGGGAGCAGCTGCTTCCCTCCCTCCTAAATTTTTGACAATCAAAAATTTGTCGGAAAATTTTTTGTCGAAAAATTTTAACTTAAATATGCCAACTTTTGGGCAAAACCTTATTTTAGAAAAAGTTAGAGACTAATTGTAATTCTGGGGGCCGGTTACGAGCACCGATCGGTGAAAATAACTCAGAAGGTCAGTTTCACCAATCGGTGAAACTAACTTTCCAGGCTAAAATTACCGATCGATGAAAATTATATTAAAAGTTAAAATCACCGATCTGTTAAAGTAAATGACCAGCGGTCGACCATACTTTTATTGCCTCATAGGCCTATATGTCCGCAAAATGTCGTTTCCGTTTGTAGTTAACTAAAGTAAGTAGGCCTACAGTAAGACTGCAAGCCTCAGTGGTGTCATTCCAGTAGCCTAAATCATTTAAGGGTGGTCAGTAATTCTTGGGGGTCTCAGTCTATGTAATGTAGGCTATTGTTTTTGCAGCAGTAACACTGTAACAATGTTTCAAAGACACGATTTGAAGGAAAAAAAGTTAAAGTTATAAATCCTTGGGAGTCCGTAGACCTCTCTAGCCCGCCCCTCCCTTCTAAATGACGCCCCTGGCAAACCTGCGTGTAGAAGATGCAATGACACGTCGTGTCATTAGGAACGCACCACATGTCCGTCAACACCGTGACAATAATTACGCCTAAACTCCACTGCCATTGCGATTCGTTGCCGACTTGTTGGCCAGCAAACGCAGAACAAGCCGTACAACATCTCGACACTCAGCGTGATCGGAGTCGAGTAGGAAAGCTTTAACGCCAAACACTAGAAATCTGGGGCATCACGCGGTGAAAAAAAGCGTGCATTTCCGAACGAAATCGCGATATGGGTGCAAAAACGGAAAACCCCACTTTCTCGTAACTGACGAACTTTGGTCCACATATTTTGACACCTTTCGAAAGCCCTCTGGCAGGGCTGCAAGACGCCAAAAATCTGTGGGTCAAAGTTCATAAATGGCTAAGATATGGCGAGGGGGCAAAAAATGAGAAACCCACACTTTTTCGAAACTGACTCACGCCCCCTCAAAATCCCTTCGATGTACTCGCCCAAAATTTTGCCCCTGACCAGCCTTCAATGCCCCCTACAAATGGCCAAAATTTGATGCACGTAGCGGCCCTAACTTTTCGGCTAGACAAAAAAGTGGGTTGAGCGAATGCCAAGTCAAAGCATGCAAGAATTTCTCAAGCTCGGACTAAGCTTGACACTCCTCTCGCATGCCAAGTGTCAGTGTGCTGCATTCGTGCAGCTGGCAAATAATCTAATTCTGCTAATAACTAGTCCGGTGCCGCATTGCGCAGGGTGACAGTGGGTCATGCATGCAGTGGCTTTAATTCACATCACACATTATTGCATTAGGCCTATGTGTCGTCGTCGTCGTCTACTTTGTGTTCAGACAACATCAAAAACCTGATGACGAAATGACTTCGTTTGTGCTGTCGCCAGCGCTGCTGTCTTAGTGAAAAAAAAGAAAAAGAAGACATTTATTTGACGCAAACAAAAATACAATTGCAATTGATAACAAAATACAACAGTTAATTACTAAGCCAGATTGCCAGAAAACCATACTGGTCAACTATGCTGGCCACCTAAACTCATACAATTTCTGTTTTAATTCTCTAAACTAAACCTACTGGAAATAAAAAAAACTACTAAACTACTAAATACATTTTATCAAACCCATCAGTCGAACACAAATATAAACTACACAATCCAACTCAAAATACCCAAATATAAAAACACACACAGTTCCAGCTGTACTGTGCCTACAGCATTAAGCAAGAGGTTAAACAGATGTAAGCTAAAGTTTTTATTTAACGTTTATTAACAGTTTTCCTTCCACGTCTTTAAGGACTTTTAGCGTTAAAATTTTTTTCTGGAACGTTTTTTACATCTATGCAATGCATAACCGGCATATTTTGCAACGCATTATGCGGTGTGTAGTAAGTGTTGTGTGCATTGAATTTGTAATACTGTGCAACTGATTGTAGGGAAAGTTACGTTATGGGACGTTGTTGCTACGGCACTTTGTGATTCTTTTGGTGTTTGCACAAACGGATATTAACAAATTTTTCTCGGCTAGCCGCAATTTTTGCGGCGGCGGCGGCTTAGGATTTTCGCGGCTGGGTCCCGGCTTAGCAGCGATTTTCGCGGCGGTGGCGGATTAGCAAAATCACGGCGCGGCGGCGGCGGCTAAGTCGGCGGCTTAGGGGTCTACTCGTCGTTACACTCGCATGCAGTATAATAGCCTACACTGTAAGCCCGACGTAGGCCTAACAGTCATGTAGGCCTAGGCCTGGAATGTGTTGAAACCTATACTTTATTGACACTCTAAAACAGTTCGTAGCTACGTAACAGACGACGAAAATGTAAAATTAGAACGTGTTTTGTAGTAATCGTTACACTAAAAATTCGTATTATACCTTCTTGGAGTTATTTCATTCTATGGTTATTTCTGTCTGCTTTGTTATACAGCAGCTCTGAGCAGAACGTTTTCCCAATATTCGCTAGATGGCAGTAACGGGCTGAACGGTTGTTCAAGTCCTGTGTTAAAGAGGACTCTATAATATATAGAAATGCCAAAAATTCGGCCCCTCACAGAACAAAAACCTGTAGTCTTAACCGAAGATAATAATTTTAATAGTTTTCTATGTATTTAAAATGTCTAGAATCGCAATTTTCGGTGAAATTTTACCCTCCGAGCTAATAATTGAAACTAGTCTGATCCCCTGCGCCACAGGCTCCAAGCTGCATGTTTCCGGTGTCCGTAAAAGCAGCAGCAGCAGCATCGATGAATGTAGGCCGTAGTCTAGACTCTTAGATCGCTCAGCAACAAACGTTGTATATAAAGCGGCGTCGTACGTGAGAAGCAACGGGGGAAATCCTCCGCCTTAATTTTAGCTTGTCGGTAAATTTTCTTCTTGTCGGAACTTTTTTTTCAGAAATATCAAATATGAGATTGAAAATCCCACTTTTTAAGAAAATTTAGGAGCAAAATTTAAATTACGAGCGTCTTATTATTACGCTTATCTCCTCTGTCGAAAAGCTGCGGCTGCAAGTTGCTGCCCCTGCTCCTTACTTTTTTAATCCACGACTCCGGTGGACCTAAGCCAGCGACACATGAGCCGGGCATCCGGGCCGGGCATCCTGGCCGGGCACCTGGCCGGGCACCCGGGTTCAGCGACACACGTTTTGACCCGGCCAGGAAACCCGGCCCGGGCATCCTGCTCGTGTGTCGCCGACACCCGACGAGACAGGAAAAAGCATTGCATTGCAATGCTTGCTTTTTGTGGCTGACACTCGGGCAGTAGGCTCGTGTGTCGCTAGACCCGGATGCCCGGGCACCGCTCAGCGTAAAATTTTACTTCGATTTACATATTCATGAAGTTAAACAGTGCGTTTTCGAGGGAAATTTTATTTGTTTGTAGGCCTACACTCTACATACTGTTTAAAAATTATGTTGTTCTTTTATTCTAAGTACCCGTACTTCGTGCGTACTACTAAAGCTGCTTTCTGGGAGGATCGAGAACGTGTAAAAATTGATAGAATTGTATCAATCACACATTTGTCTCTGGGATATGAAAATCGCAGACTACAAAAAATATTGCAATAAAGAAGATATCCAATGAAGAAATAGAAACGCACTTTGAACTTTTCAGGTGACTTATGCGTCATTGCGTTACATATATGACAAATGTAAAATAATTATTAAAACTTCGTTGCTCACGACGGCTGTCCGGCCGGACACCCTGCTCGTGTGTCGCTGGCTTAAGCTGCAGTACTGTAGGCCTACCTGTGCGGTAGATTTCGTGCGGTAGGCTAGGCTAGGCCTACACACAGCATTTTCACGCAGGCGCGTGCTGCAGCGGCTGAGATACAGCCACGGCATGAATGAACATCTCTGGAACGAGGACGACCGTAGCGACACCTGGCGGCTGAACGAAGCAGACGACAACGAAAAAGCGGAAGACTACACGTCGTTCAGTGTATGTGATGATGTCGAGCGAAGCGTTCGTGGAACAACGATGACTGATTCGACTGACGACGACAACCGCAAAACTCCCATCATTGTCGACGAACATGAACCAGAGATAGGCACGTATATTATACGTATCGGTATAATTTTATCTAAGGTGTTAAAAATCCATGTGCTTCTGATTGCTATCCATCTTTTAAAATTATGGCATTTAAACTTTTTATTGATATTAAAAAATATATGTGCGCTTTTTAGTTTTATCTCAAAGTTTTACTGAAATAAAGCTGTCTGCGTCATGCTGCAGTATATATAATTGTTACTATTCGGTGTGTCAATTTGTTTTTTGAATAAAAATAAATTATTTTTTGCCTCTCGTCTAGTTTTTACCAGACTGCAACTCGGAGCAACCGGAAGCACATTGAATACCTGTCGGCTGAACTAATTACTTACTACTGCGTCGATCTGTAGGCTATGCGACATTCGGGGACGAAAATCGGCGACGGATTGGGTCCAAAAGGTCTGCGTGTTAAGTCTCTCCCCAGGCTGGCTGCAAACAATTTTAGCGCATATTTTCATATCTTGGGGCGACTTTTCTAAGTGGGGCCGCTTCCAGTCATTTTAAGTCTAGCGTCACCTACGGGCTCATTATTAAAAAATGAAATCAAAGAAAGGGAGATGTGACTCCACATATCAGTGTTGTTTTAATTAACGAAGATTACAATTAGAACTATTGAATTCACCAAAATATTGAATGCTCGAACGAAAGCTGGCGTTAGACATTTCTGGTAATCGCAGTGATTGACAAACTGTTTAAAAAAGGTTTATTATGTTGTTCGAATGACAATGTTTTTTTTCTGCTGCGCAAACATGGTGCGCCTTTCGTTATGCACCCATTCTGCTGCGTGTGAACGTGATAAATTACGATGTGGTTACAAAAAATGCAATCACTTGGTCGTAGTTACAGATAATGAAATGCCCGCCCGCTGGCACAGATACGTGATATACGAATAGGTAATAAACACGTAAAATTTCGCTCCAAAATTCCGATCGACTGCAAAGAAATGGCAAAAAATTTCCGGGGATACTTTTTGCCGCACATTGTAATTAATTGTTTCCTGGTTGGAGATATACGAGCTACAACTGAGTCGAGGCCACGACATTTATCTGAATTCCGGTCCGATCGCCTGCTGGTTATACTGGCGCCTGATCTCATATGGTGCTGACGGCGTCGGCGGATTTGCAACGCCGCTTGCGAACTAAGTTCCAATATGACGCTCTGCAACAGCAACAGCAGCAGCAGCAATTCATACACTGTGACTAGGCGTACTATAATTGAGCACACACACACACTTTTCTTTTTCTTCTTTCTCTCTTCCATGATGATGAGGCTGCTATTAAACGTATCCATTCAACTTTGTCATTTACCGTGGTCATAGCTTCGTTGAATAGCAAGTTTTTGTGTCCATGTCTTCTTTTTTACTTTTTATCCATTTCTTTGGTTGTCTTTTTTGATTCCTGCACCCACTAATAAAGCAGTGCATCACCTTTACTAGCAGCCGTTCACTTTTCATCCTTGAGACATTCTCGCACCAGCATTCAACTGAGACTAACTACAGGGTGGTCCAGAAAATAAACCTATTGTATTTTGTTTATATCTTTACTAAACATTGATTAATTTTCACAATTTTTACCAGTAAACTTTGCAAGAAATTTGCCATTAGTGACCTATTGTGTCGCTACACTACCTTGTAAAACATAATTATTCGAAAAGCAAAAGTTTACAACAAATTTGGCGTATTTTTTCTTTTGAGATACAAGCCCCGCACAGAACAGAAAGACAAACGGACAGACAGACGGGCGACAGGCACAAGCCGTAATAATTTGATAATTTGCATAAACCAGAAATCGAATAATTCGAACTGTAGACCTTACCTTAGACCTTAGAACTTAGTTCGTCCCGCATCCAGATGGCTGCATTGGGCCACGCGTTGATGCCATTCTGCTTTGTCATTTGCCAGTACCTCGGCCTCCTCCCAAATCAAGTACATGTTCTTGAGGTCTCGCTTGATGACGTCCATCCAATTCTTCCTTGGTCGTCCTGGTTTTCTTTTGTGATCTCTGAGTTCCCACTGTGTGGCCTGGCGAGCTACTTTGAGTTGTCCATTCTCAAGACGTGTCCCAGCCATCTCAGCCTTCTTTCTTTAATTATGTCCTCCAATTTCCGTAAACCAGTATTTTTTGTGATGTCTTCGTTTCTGACTTTATCTCTCCATGTGATCCCCAGCAGTCTCCTCTGGAATTTGTCTTGAGCTGCTTCTAGTTTCTTCGAACTGTAGGCGCGAACGTAATAGTAGTATATTTTATTATTATAAAAAAACTAGAACAAAGACCGAGTAATGTCGTTAAACTTTCTGCGCATTGCTTGTTTAATCGAGAGCGCCGTGTTGGTAATAGTCCGGGGGCTGAAGAGAGTCCTGTGTGCAATCAGATGTTCGATAGACGCCGTATCATAAAATCCTCCATAACTTTTCAAGCAAATGGGATAGACAAGTAATTTTGGTGTCTTTACTCATGTTTTCAAGGAATCCAATGAAACCACGTACTTGGTCACCACCGTATTTGCTGCTGGTGAAATCCAATATGGCGGTAAACTGCGACATTGAACTAGCTGTATCTTGCTTAGTGCTTAGTCTAGTTGTACAAATTTGGTTACTTTACCTGGGTTTTATGGGGCAAGAAATCACAAGAAACAACATAGCAATATCAGTCATGTAGCTACAGGACACATTGTAGCAACTGCTATTAGTGCAATGAGATGATGGGAATCATGCATGGTCTTGCGTAGTGTTTTTGTGGCAGTTAATAAAGGAATCAAGTGCAAACATTTTTGACACAACTGCCCATTAAACGACTGTTCTAGTTTCCACCTCACCCAATGTCTGCTTCTCCATTACCTGGAACAATTAAAACAAGCGATATGTGCATTAACATGAACAAAAACTTTAATAAATTTTATATCTTAGGACTTGTGGCCCCGTACAGCCAGTCAATTACACTGTCGGACTGTCATGCAGCACTGTGTCAACCAGTTGATCTTCAGGAATGTTGATGAATTCAAAAAGTGACTGGTGAAGTTTGGATTGGTCTGAAGCAGAACATTCATTGACACTGCTGTCAACGAAACGAGAAACCATTTCTGTGCCTGTGGTCATGTAATAGGCTGACAGTTTAAACATTTTTACTGTAGGCAGTTGTAAAATGAACAATTAGATGAACTGTCAGTCTAGGTGACAGAAATGTAAAAAATGTGTTTTATGTCATATTTTGATTAAATAAAATAATGCTGCCTTGGACAAAAATACAATACTTTGTTGGTTCTGTTTTCTCCAGGTAGTGCAGAAGCAGACATTGGGTGCGGTGGGAAATTAAATGGTCATTTGATAGCCAGTTGTGTCCGAAATATTTCTGTCAAAAATTATTAAAATCTTATTATTCTTCTTTACCATTTAGAGCTATAGTGCTATACATGTACGTTTACGTGCAGTTTACAGGGTTGGTAGCGTGGCGTAGCAGTAACGCGTTTCATCCGATCAACGAAGTTACTCTATGCCGGGCCGGGTTAGTACTGGGATGGGTGACTGTCTGCGGGCAGTACGTAAACCATATCTGTATGTAACCAACTTAGCCTTCCATCCCTCCGGTAGGTGAATCGAGTACCGGCCTATCTGGCTGGGGTTAAGGCGGGGCACTGTGTAATGCCATACGGCGAGTGACGCTCCGTAGCTTTGAGATGGGTTTCCTATGAAGAGCTAAAACATTTAACCATTTAACCATTTAACAGTTTAATTTTAAAACAACAATGCTGCGATATGAATTTACGCCCATCTGCATGATCTGCTGGTCGATATATCGAGCATTTTAAGTATGGCATTGTCAGCCACAAGGCCTCGATAGTACGAGTTGAACCCGGCTCTAAGAAAACTGATCTTTTTGCACGTTCAGTGTTATAGCTAGGTCTACTATTAACTGCGGCGGCCTAACTGCGGCGGCCTAAGTTCATGCCACCGTACAGTATAAATCACACGGCGACGACGACTGTTGAGTACGCCCTACAGAAGTAGCTGACTATACGCAATCGGCGCCTCATTTGTCACGGCCAGCTATATAATCGTCGTGACATTGGACAGCGGTATATCGAAGGAAATTATGGGATTCCACGCGTGCTTGCCTCCACACCGTCTGCAAGTAGAGGTGTACAGACTTAGTTGGAAATGTGATAAGGGGGTCGGAACCCGGGTGTATAATTTTAACGAAATATATGCGAACATGTTCACAAGTCTTTAAACAATATCTGCGTTAAAAATTACTAAGTCGGATTCAAACTACAAATGGCAAACAGTTAAAATGTTCTTTTCGCTTTTAAGGAGGAGGGGGAGGCAAGCGTAAGGCCCGTAAATACGCCCTTCGCAGCCAGAGGCGTCGTGGCAGGGATGTGATGTGGGATAACTGTTCTCTTTGCCAAAAAATAAATACATTCAGGCTGTAAGGAAATTTTCGTCCAAAAACTCCAAAATTGGCTATTTTTTATTTTGGAGAAATAGGAACAAAGTTGCGAATTTTGAGCACACATGTCTTTTCGGTCAAAATTTTGCAGCTGCTTGTGCACGCATTAAATCTTTTTAAATCTTGCAGCCATACCTGTGTTGTTTAATTCGAACCCAATGACTTCGATCTCTATCTCCTGTCTCCGACTTTCACCCTCCATCGCTCGTAAAATATGAGTTATTAGCGCCTGTCGACGATGTTTTACGTCGGTTATTTACTGTTACTTTCATTCTATATGCATTTTTTAAAGTGCGTGCATGCAGTATTTTACCGAGCGCGGCAAACAGTGGTTCCTACTGTATACATACACCGTGGTCCATAAGAACGTGGCACTTTACTTTTGTCCACATCACTTGACCTTGTTAGACCCACACAGTTTATTGTCAAACAGACCATTCACTGCAATGTTGGCAATGTTTGTTTGAAGTGTTTATTTTTTTACCAAAATTTACCAATTTGTTTGTTATAATCACTATATGTTTATATTTCAGTTATATTTCACAAGGTAGTGTAGAGACACATTTACAGTGTGGTGTGATATATAATAATCACATTATTTAAAATTGTCCGCAGAGTGTGCTAGTGAAAAAAATTTTGAAAATCGGTCAATAATTGGCGAAGATATGGACATAAGTAGCCTAAAGTGCCACGTATTTATAGACCTCCTTATACATTACATAACTGTCTACACACAAACCAGAGATATATGTCGGCCTAGTGACGACAGATTATGTGGCCGTCACGTTTGACTTTTAATCTTTTGAGCTAAAAATTAATGAACCGGTTTTTTTGCTCGGGCAAACGTTTATATAGATTTCGGTTCTTCTATGTCTTTAGTTTTATTTGAGTTAGGATTAGCCAGTACGGGACGGACGGACTGACGAGCGAACGGGCAAAATCAGTGATGCGTCCTATTAGGACCGACGTATAACAGCATTGATTGAAACAATATTCTGGTGAAAGTCTGTAACGTCTTTGATAGCATTACTTCACTTTGCGGTGTTTTACTCACATTTTAAAATTCGCAGCTAAACAGACCTTACAACACGATCTACAACATTTATTGCGACTTTGCTGATCGGTTATAGAGAGACCTAACCACTTGGCGATAACCTCTACTTGAGGTCTTTTGGTAATGAGTGACAGGTATAACAAAACTGACTATTATGCATCGCATGGCGTTTTAGTCAGATAAGGCAAACTTTTTGGATTGTTTCGGGTAGAACGTTTTCAGAATTTTATGCAAAATATACTGACTATAACTGCCGATTAATTTTTGTCCGTGTACATTATTCGTAGGTAAAAAGTGAAGAAAAGTGCATCATATTTTCACGTTGACGAAATGCAAAACAACCGCTGTATAGCGGACCGTTTGCAGGATAAGTTTGCCGTAAAACGGAAACTATTCAGTAGGCCTACATGCAGGTGTAACGTGCAGATAAATGAACGTGGTATTAAAAGCTAACTTCTCACGCTGATGCTATCGCGCCTGAAGGTCTCAGTGCAATGCATCACTTGGCGTTTTTCGCGTGTTTTACGACGTCCCTGAATGTTACGTCATCACTCATTGATAACAACACACGTCTACTCTGTTTAAAAGACAGATTCGGTGCGTGCGTGTGGCGGGCGCTATATAAAACCATAGACATTAGGCCTACACGGTGGCACCGGCAGTTGATTTATTTCTGTTTGACATTCACTTATTCGAAGCTGCAAAAGCAGATATGGCGGATTAATAGTCTTCATTTTTAAGTACTGATTTATTGACAATTAAATACTGACATAACAGTTTGTAATACGCGTCAACAAAATAATGACAAAAACCAAAGCAATTTTTCAAAAGGCAGAATGCTTTAGTAACAGCATGAAACTGGCGATTAGGCTAGAATTCGCAATTGCATTTTTGACTGGGGGTTTGAGCCCAAAATCTGTCGTTTCTTTTGAGGTGAGAAATCCCATCAAACGCAGTGTAACCGTCAAATGGTGTGGCGTGTTTCAGACGTGGATGAAACGCCGTTTGAGTTGCGTAGCGTCACAATTAGACGAGATAGATACTTCACTGACGAGTTCGACATCGTCGACTTCCTCGGCAGGTGCACTGGTGCAATTCGCTTTTTGGCTGATTGGCTCAGCCCAATATTGACTGTTGTGATGTTCTGGGATGCTTCTTCTGCTATAAAATCTTCAACGGCCGCATTATTTCAGTGTTTTTTTATTTTGATGTTTATCGAAATAGTTGCTAAACGAATTGTCATTGAGTCTCGTGTTTTGTGTTTATGGTTTTACAGTGAACCTTTAAAATAATGACAGACACCGAGAAAATTGTACCAAACAATGGAACGCTCGTTTTCGTTATTTGTTTTCGATTATATTGACTCTTTGTCTTAGCACGTGTAGTTCTATAGGTCAAACGCGCGTCGTTCGTGTTTACGGTCGTGATTCTTGATGTCACACGTCACGAGTGGATAAATAAGTAACGTACGTGGGTTTCAGTGGTGTCGTGACAG